>ERZ859738.93-NODE-93-length-64472-cov-5.279740_pt1 | contig 64472 bp, 48 predicted proteins | sample MGYA00510122_ERZ859738 | MGnify/ENA primary metagenome ERZ859738 (study PRJEB30046, sample SAMN00715139) | human gut metagenome | study: EMG produced TPA metagenomics assembly of the A metagenome-wide association study of gut microbiota in type 2...
CTGCTCGACCAGCACACCCTCACGCCGGAGCAGGCGGTTTACCGGCAGGTCTGCACGGAGGAACTGGAGCGACTTTTCCGCACACTCAGCGCGAAAGACCGCGCGATCCTCGGCCATACCTACGGCGTATTCGGCTACGAAAAGCTGTCTGCGGACGAGCTTGGCCTGCGCGAAATGCTCTCGCCGGACGGCGTGACAAAAGCCAGAAAAGCTGCACTGGAGCACCTGCGCAGCCGGTATCCCGGCAGCGGCCTGCATCTCTGGCGGGATGTGTATCATGCGCTGAAAGACATATAAAAAGGAACCCACACTAGTGAAAGGCAGTGCGGGCCTTTATGTTCAAGCAGAGAAGTTTTGAATGTTCAATTCCTGTAAATTTTTATGTGAATTTTCACTATTTTCACTTGCTTCATGTGAAAATAGTGGTATAATAAAAATAACTAACACGGAGGTGTGATTGATGCAGTACGAAAATGAGCGCATGGAATTTAAATCCCAGCTGACAGATGATATTTACAAGGAAGTCATCGCCTTTACGAACACGGATGGCGGTGTGATCTATATCGGCATTGACGATCAGGGAAATGTGACCGGCATTGACAATGTGGACGAGATCTACACGCGGCTGACAAACGGCATCCGCGACGCGATTCAGCCGGATGTGACGATGTTCGTGCGCTATGTGCTGCAGGAGAACAAGGTCATCCGCATTGAAGTCGGTGAGGGCAGCTATAAGCCGTATTATCTGAAGGGCAAAGGACTGAAGCCCGCTGGCGTTTACGTCCGGCAAGGCGCGACGAGTGTGCAGGCATCGCCGGAGCAGATCCGGCAGATGATTAAGGATTCAGATGGCGACGTTTTTGAGGAAATGCGCACCGTGCAGCAGAATCTGACCTTTGATGAAGCTGCGGTCGCGTTCAAGCGGTACAAGGTGGATTTTTCAGAAGACAAGTACATTGCGCTGGGGCTTCGGAACATTCACGACGATCAGTACACCAATCTGGCGCTGCTTCTGTCCGACCAGTGCCAACACACGACGAAAATCGCCGTATTCAACGATGAATCCTGTACAGAGTTCCGGGACAGCAAGGAGTTTGGTGGCTCGATCTTCAAGCAGTTTGAAAATTCGATCAATTATCTGGCGCTGTGCAACAGGACAGTCTCTACCATCAAGGGTGTCGTCCGCACGGATAAGCAGGACTATCCCGAGGAAGCCATCCGCGAAGCGCTGCTCAATGCGCTGGTGCATCGGGACTACAGCTTTAGCGGCAGTATTATCATCAACGTGAACGACAGCAAAATGGAGTTTATTTCTCTGGGCGGCCTCCTGCCCGGCCTTTCCACGGAGGATATCCGTCTCGGCGTTTCTCAGCCGAGGAATAAAAAGCTGGCGGAGATCTTTCATCGTCTGCGCCTGATTGAAAGCTACGGCACCGGCATCCGCCGCATTTTCAAGCTCTACGCAAGCTGCCCCGTCCAGCCCAGCATTGAGGCAACGACAAATGCATTTAGAATCGTGCTGCCGAACATGAACGCCGCTTCTGCGGGCAAAGAAAACGCGGCGGAGGCAAAGCCCGCCGCGCCGGTCATTACGCCGCAGATGAAAATCGTTCTGGACTACCTCAAGGAATACGGTGAAATGCGCGACGAGGAGTTGCAGGAGCTGCTGCATATCAAAAAGACCAGAGCCTATCTGCTGACCCGCCAGATGAGCGAAGAAGGGCTGATCGAAGTTGTCGGCAGAGGGGCGGAAAAGAAGTATAGATTGAAGTAACGAGGAGGTGCGCTATGGCACTGGAAAATAAATTGGGACTGACGAGTTCTGCCGACCTTGCGCGGGAGGAAGAGCGCATCAGCAAGAAAAAGGCTGTGTGGCTGTTTGCGAGTGGTACGTTGGACAGACTGCCTGTTGGCACGTTCGCGGCGCTCAAGGCGATTCACAAGGCACTTTTTGAGGATATTTACGACTTTGCGGGCGAACTTCGCACGGTGAATCTGGCGAAAGGCAATTTCCGCTTTGCGCCGCTGATGTATCTGGAAGCGGCACTGGCGAACATCGAAAAAATGCCGCAGGACACGTTTGATGAAATCATCGAAAAGTATGTAGAAATGAACGTCGCCCACCCGTTCCGCGAGGGCAATGGGCGCAGTATGCGCATCTGGCTCGATTTGATGCTGAAAAACGGTATCGGACAGGTCGTGGATTGGAGCAAGGTCGATAAGGAAGACTATTTGCTTGCGATGGAGCGCAGCCCGATTAAGGATGTGGAGATCAAAGTGCTGCTGAAAGCTGCGCTGACGGATGATGTGAATAGCCGCGAGGTCTTTATGAAAGGCATCGACCACAGCTATTATTACGAGGGGTATACGACATTTAAGGCAGAAGAACTGTAAGGAAGGAAAGAAAATGTCTAAAATACAATCTGTTGAACCTAATATTGCCGATTTGGCGAATGGATGGCTCAAGACCTACAAGCTTGATTATAAGCTCGAACAGGAATCTCTTAATATGGAGATTGACCAGGCGCTAAACGATTACTATTCTAAAAATGGCGGGGTCGGTGGAAACCGCCCCGATGTAAAGCTGCTCTTGCGAGACAAGAATTTGGTCAATTATCCTGTTTTGATTGAATACAAGGGATATAAGGATAAGCTCGTCAAGCTTGATGCCGATGGAAAGGTAGCAAATAAAACCACAAAGAACCAGCCGGATTTTAAGAGCATCAATTCCTATGCTGTAAACGGCGCAGTGCACTACGCAAACGCATTGCTTCATTATACAAGCTACACGGAAATTCTTGCGATCGGTATGACCGGCTACAAAACCGAAAGCGGTGAGCTGAAATATGAAATCGGCGTATACTATGTGTCAAAAAGCAATTTCGGTATTGGTCAAAAAGTCGATGATTTTACGGACTTATCCTTCCTTAAGAAAGCAAACTTTGACAGGTTCATTAAAAAAGTCAAGCAGCTCAATCTGACGCAAACTGAAATTGAACACCTGAAAGAGCAGCGGGAACAGGAAATCAATACAAGCCTTGTAAAACTCAACAATGATATTTACCAAAAAGAAAAAGGACTGAGTGAGCGCGACCGTGTATATCTGGTTGCAGCATCTATTATTGCTACACTCGGCGTTCCGGGCAAGGTTGCAGCGCTTGAAAAGCAGGAACTGAAATCTTCTACGGAGATTGGAAATCGTGACGGCGATATTATTCTGCGTAAAATCCAAGCGTTTCTAAACGAAAAGAAGCTGCCGCCGGAGAAGCGGGAGCTGATTGTCCGTACGCTGCAAAATACGCTCACCACCGACAACATCAATAAGGTTGAAAACGGAGAAAGCCAGTTAAAACGCGTGTTTACAAGAATCGTTGACGATTTGGGTATATACTATAAAATTGGTTTAAGCACAGACTTTACAGGTAAGCTGTTCAACGAAATGTACAGCTGGCTTGGCTTTTCACAGGATAAGCTGAATGACGTTGTCCTGACGCCTTCCTATGTTGCCACACTGCTGGCGCGCCTTGCACGCGTAAATATGGATTCTTATGTGTGGGATTTTGCGACCGGTTCTGCCGGACTTCTCGTTGCGGCTATGAACGAAATGCTGATAGATGCCAAGAAGAAGCTCAAATCTCCAGATGCCCTTGCGGTTAAGTCTGCAGAAATCAAAGCAAATCAGCTGCTTGGTCTTGAAATCCTTTCGGAAGTTTATATGCTTGCTATCCTCAATATGATTCTGATGGGCGACGGCAGCTCTAATATTCTGAACAAAGACTCTCTGAAAGAATTTAACGGTCATTACGGCTTTGGCAAAACGGATGAAAAGTTTCCGGCAGATGCTTTTGTTCTGAATCCGCCGTACTCTGCCCCCGGTAACGGTATGATCTTCGTCGAAAAGGCACTTTCAATGATGAGCAGGGGTTATGCCGCTATTATTATTCAGAACTCCGCGGGCAGCGGTAAAGCAATAGGATATAACAGGAAGATACTAAAACACAGCACACTGCTTGCAAGCATTAAGATGCCTATTGACCTTTTCATCGGCAAGTCCAGCGTTCAGACAAATATTTATGTTTTCCGCGTCGGCGAAGCACATCAAAAAGACGATATTGTTAAATTTATCGACTTCTCTGTTGACGGATATACGAGAACAAACCGCAAAAAAGCGAGCTGCAACCTGCGTGATACCGACCATGCAAAAGAGCGATATGCCGAGCTTGTGGACTTGGTGCGTTTCGGTAAATCAAAGCTGAATATCTTTACCGAAAAGGAATACTATGAAGGGAAAATAGACCCTGAAAACGGCGCAGACTGGAACCAGACGGTGCCGATAGACACCAAACCAACACTTGAAGATTTCAAGAAAACAGTCAGCGACTATCTGGCTTGGGAAGTATCAAACCTTCTCAAAAATCAATCCTCGGAGGACGACTGCCTGGGAAAATGAATGCCTCACTTAACGAAAAGCTGAGGGCTGTTAAGTGGGGCGAATATAAGCTTGGTACACTATTTGATATAGAGAACACTTTAAGTTTTAATGTCGATAAACTTGTAGATGGCATAGAATATGACTATGTGACAAGAACATCTATAAATCAAGGGGTTTTACAAACAACCGGATTTGTAAATGAAAGCAATATCAATGCTTCCGGAACGTGGAGCCTCGGTTTGCTATCAATGGACTTTTTCTATCGCCGCAAGCCGTGGTATGCCGGTCAGTTTGTAAGAAAAATTATTCCCAATGTTTCTATTCCTGAAAGGACAGTGCCATTTTTCTCAACAATCCTAAATAAGCAGAAGCCAATACTTTTGTCCGTTCTCGTTCGTAGCGTTGATGAAACATTTAAAAATACTTCCATAAAGCTCCCCGAAACCGCTGATGGTAAAATCGACTTTGATTTTATGGAGTCCTTTATAGCGGAGCTGGAAGCGGAGCGAGTAGCGGAGCTGTCCGCTTACTTAACAGTAAGCGGACTGGATAATTATGAATTATCCAGTTCTGAAGTGCATGCACTTCAGAATTTCAAATCCCTGACGTGGAAGAAGTTCAATCTTGAAAAGCTCTTCGGAAAATCGACTCGCGGAAAGAGATTGAAAGGCGATGACCGTATCCCTGGAACGCTCCCATTTGTTACGGCTGGGGAAGCCGCTGAAGGAATATCCGCATATATCAGCAACAACGTTGAAATTTTCGAAAAAAACACAACGACCATTGATATGTTTGGCTCGGCAAAGTATCGCAATTATAGATATGGTGCTGATGACCATGTTGCTGTAGTACATACGGAAAAACTTTCAATGGATGCCTCTATTTTTGTTACTGGAGCGATTCATAAAGCAGCACATACTGGAAAATTTAATTATGGACATAACTTCTACGCCAAGGATGCAGATGCACTGGATATTATGCTGCCGGTCAAAAATGGAGTGCCGGATTATATTTCAATGTCTACACTGATTTCTGCAATTCGGAAGTTGGTAATAAAAGATGTTGTGTTGTATACGAACAGAAAAGTCAGTGCAGCAAAGAAAATTACAAAGAAAAAAGAGAGCTGATTTCGGTCTATTCTAGTGAGGGTTCTTTGAAAGCGACCATGGCGCAGAGAACGCATGTGCAACCCAAAGGGGCAGTTGATACGGATTTGTGTATCAACTGCCCCTTCTCTTTTCAAAACAGCACGCATAAGCAATTGAACACGTCTTAGAAAATCTTACACAACCACTGCCGCTATGTACCGCACCTCGACCGCGTGTCCCACTGCCGTCCTATCTTTCCTGATAAATCTCGCGGTTCGTATGGGGCACACGTTCTTGACCATCTGGCCGCCGACGGAGCCGGCTTCGCGGGAGGTCAGGTCGCCGTTATAGCCGTTCTTCAGGTTGACGCCGACCTCCCTTGGTGTTCTTTTTCATCTTATTTTTTGCCGGGTTCCGGATTGGATGGCAGTGGGAAGCTTCGCACGGGGGCTGGGGCCAGCTCGCCGACGAAGCGGTAAAAGATGCGGATGCTCTGGCAAAACGGCTGCTCCCGGCGGACGGACTTCCGGATACCCTGCGGCAATTCCTTCGGTCCGATCTCAATGCGCTCAACAAACAGCGACAGCGTTTCTCTGTCCAGCTTCTCAATGTGTGTATAGCGCCGTGCAAGGGCGAAAAAACGCTGATAGTCCTCCGCTGCGTTTTCTGTTTTGTCCGGTTCCAATGCTGTCAGAAGTCTTTGAAGTCCCGCGCCCTCAGTTTGAAGCTGCGACACCATATCGGATAGCCGGGCATCCTCCAGTCGTCCCTCCGCATTGTCCATGTAGAGCTTTGTAATCACCCTGTCGATGGTTTTTAGACGGGCGGCGGCCCGCTCCTGCTGAAGCTGCCGGGCCTGGACTGCCTCGGACGTTTGCGTTTCCCGGAGAACATCGCCGACAAGCCGGTCGATCTGTTCATCGGTCATGGCAAGGATCTCGTTCAGATCCTGCCGCACGACCTCCAGAAGGTCACTGTAGCGGATCCGGACACCCTCGCAGGGATCTGCAATGTCGGGCCGCTGTCTGGTGCAGGACAGGTACCAGTATTTCTCGCGTTCCCCCTTATAGACCGTTCCGCAGGAGCAGAGCGAATGCCCGCAGCGTCCGCAGACGGCAATGCCGGAGAAAATGCTTTTGCGCACGTGGTCGTATTTCTGATAATTCCGAGTTCCTTTTCCGAGATTCAGCGCCGCAGCGTCAAATGTCTCCTGCGAAACAAGCGGCAGATGCGTGCCGCGCGTGACTGCCCAATCTTCCTGCGGGACGGGGAGCTTCTTTTCGGAACGGATGCTGGCCTTTCTCGTTTTGCCAAGCAGCGTATGCCCGAGATAGACCTCATTCTTGAGGATCCGCTTGATCGTCGTATAATTCCAAAGATCAGAGGCGTGGCTGGCGCCCTCGTCGCCAAAATGATCGCGATACAGGACGCGATATTTGAGCGGCGGAATGATCCCGCCGGCGTTCAGCTCCATCGCAATTTTCCGGGAGGAATCACCGGAGGCCGCCGCGGCAAAAATTCTCTGCACGACCGGCGCGGTCACCTCATCCGGGATGAGCTGATGCACATTGTCCGGATTCTTTTTGTAGCCATACGGTGGACAGGCACAGTATTGCCCGCTCTCACGCTTGTTTTTCAGAACGTTTTTGACCTTGCGTGAACCGTCACGCAGGTAGACCTCGTTCATGGCGAACTGGAACGGTGCAAAGACGTTTTCACGCGCCGTATCAAAGCCGTCGGAAATCGTGAAGAAGTGGATGCCGTGCTCCGGAAAATATTCTTCGGCGTAGTAGCTTGCCTCGCGCATATTTCGTCCAAGTCTGGAAAGATCGACGGTAATGACCGTATTCGCGCTCTTCTTCCTCAGGAATTCCAGCAGCTTTTTGAAGCCGGGGCGTTCAAAGTTTCCGCCCGACCAGCCGTCATCCTGAAAGACAGCCGCGACGATCAGTTCTCGTTTCGCGCAATACTCTTTAATCAGACTGATCTGGTTTTCAATGCTCCCGGATACGCTCTTTCCGGCCTCATCCACGGAAAGACGCACATACGCGGCAACAACAATTGATATGTTGGTCCTCATGTTTAGCCTCCTTGAACCAACTTCCCGTTCATATTATAACTTACCGGCGCAGATACGTCAATTTTTCCGTCGGTTTTCGACGATTCCAAGATTTTCTTTGCAATGATCTCTGCGGCGCTGCTCTGATCCCGAAAGCTTCTTTGTACGCAGTAGGTTGCACCGCCAATTTTAATTTCATGCCGATCCGTAGAAAACACCTCCTGCGCGTATTCTGTACGCTTCCCGGATTTTCTAATCAGAATCATGGCTGTGGTATATGGGATCGCAAAAAATGCACCGGTGCGCTGCAGAAGCACCGGTGCATTTTTCATGGCAAGCAGACGCGGCTACCCGTTCAGCGGAAGGGCCAGGCGCAGCAGGAACACGCCGTTTTCAGCCTGCAGCTCGAACAGGCCGCCGCGGCGGGCGGCGATGGCCTGCATACTGCGGCAGCCGTAGCCGTGACCCGCGCGGTCGGATACCGGAAGCCCCTCGCACATGACAACCTCGCCCTGATACGGGTTCTTGATTTCCAGCAGCAGCTTATTGATCCGCACGCCGCAGTACAGCGAGACGGTCCGCTGCTGCTCGTCCAGCCCGGACACGGCGCGGAACGCGTTTTCCAGTCCGTTGGACAAAACGGTGCACAGCTCGGTGTCTGGAATGCTCAGCGCTGCGGGGAGGCGGAGCTCCGCCGTCAGCCGGATGCCGTGCTGCTGCGCCTTTTCCGCAAACGAGGAGCACAGCAGATTGACCAGCTCGTTTTCACAGTAGCGCCGGACGCTCAGTGCCTCGACCTCGGACTGTACACGGTGGATATAGTCCCGCGCCTGTTCTGTCCGGTCTGCTGATAAAAACGCGTCGATCGCGTTCAGGTGGTGGCGCATATCGTGCTGATACACTGCCGTCTGCGCCTGAGAGCGGCGCATGGCGTCCATTTCCGTCTGCGCCTGCGACCATTTTGCTTCCAACATGGAGCTTTGCATCTCCGCGCTGCTGCGCCGCTGCGTCTGCACGTGATACGCGGTCAGGAATATCACGTAGAATACGATCAGCAGCGCCGGAAGCGACTCGTTGACTGCATGAATTCCGGCGTAAAGGGCATCGGAATAGATCGTCGTTGCGTAATCAAAGAAATAGAACGCGACCGGGAGACTGCCGAACAGCCCAAGCGCCGCCTTTGAGCAGGTCATGGCTTCGTATGCCGCACGGACAAAATACCGGCGCAGCAGGAGAAAGACCGGAACGATCAGCACCGCATAGCTGATCTCGCACGCCAGAACAGAGTGCGTCAGCGCACTGACGATCTCGCGTACCCAGTTGAGAATCTCACAGCACAGGTACGCGGTAAAGACGCTGACGATGGACACGCCAAGCGGCTTATGCTGCAGCGCTACAGCGACATTCTCAACACCCGCGACGATCTGACGGACGACCAGTACGACGAAATGATCAGCTGGTTCGCGTCCGTTGAGGACTGGACGGGCGAGATCAAGGATATGCTCGACGCCTCCTTCGGCTGATCCGCGCACTGCCATAAAGCATAAATCAACGGGAGAACACACAAAGCTGTGCGTTCTCCCGCTTTTGCGTTTTACCGGCGGTTCTGCCAGAGGATCTGCTGCTCTGTTATGAGCGGATAGGCGATAAGCGCGCTGCCGTCGAGATTTTCCCGGTGCAGATCGACCGCTGTCAGAGAGCGATTATCATAGGTGGAATAATAATAGACGCCGCTGTGTGCATTGCAGCAGGAGGTATAGATCGTGCGCTCGTACTGCCCGTCTGCCACCTCGCAGCAGCCGCGCTGCTGCTCCACGGCGCCGAGGATGTGGAAAAACTGGCTGACGCTCCCCTGCTCCGTGTCGTCGGAGACGGCGTTCAGCTTTGTAAACGCGGCGCGGACGAAGCGCGACATGGACGACAGATCGCCCGGCAGGCCCAGCGCGCCCATGCCCCGGCTGTATGGGCGCAGCGGGAGCGCTTGGGAAAAGCGGTTTTCCGGCTGTCGGGGCGAAAGGTGCATATAGTTGTTCAGATTGAACAGCTGCTCACCGAACGGCGGGTTATTGGTCAGAACGCCGATAGGGTTTTCATAGACGTGCAGGCCGTCTGCGGTCGATTCGACCGTGACCGCTTCTCTTTCGTCGGCAATCAGCCAATGCAGCTGCGCGGCGGGCAGAGCGGCGCTGAACGGCGTTCCGGTCAGGTTGAGCCGGGAAAGCTCTGTCCGGGCCTGTTGAACCGACGCGCACCGGCTCAGCAGCCACGGGATGAGCTCAAACTGCGCGATATTCGTCCTGTCCGGCTCTGGCTGCGCGTATACGGCGTTTCCGACGAAATTCAGCCCCGCCATGCACAGGCCGGTTTCGTTGACGGCGTCGTAATACAGTGGGTAGCCGCCCGCCACATGGGCCATGCCGATTATGGCGTAGTGCGTATGCACCGGGCCTGCATGGTGGAAGTCGAACGGGTAATTTCGCGGCGTGATTGTCACCTGTTCGCCGTAGCTGCATTCGTAATCCAGCGTCCGGCCAAAATACAGCTGTCTGGTTTGGTATGTGATCGCGGTACACATCTTATGCTGCACTCCCTTCAATCTTGCGCTGCGTTAGTTTGTGCAGTGCTTAGCGGATAAAATTCGTTTTTGCAAGCGGCTCCTTACGCGGATTGGGAACGCCTGCGGCCTTGCCTGCCTCGATACAGCGCAGGAGCCAGGCCATATTGTGCCCCAAAACGCGCATGATGCGCACGCCTTCCTCGTCCTGCTGGATGTCTTCGGCCCTGGAGCCGTGGACATTGTTCCAATAGCAGGAGGAAACGATGGGCATTTCCGTGATGCCGGGGTATTTGAGCAGCTGCTCGTACGCGGCCGTGGTGCCTGCGCGGCGGGCGGAGGTAATGACGGCGGCGGGCTTGCGGCAGAACGCTTCCTTCGGCGCAGAATAGAACAGGCGGTCCATGAACGCGGTCATATTGCCGGAGGCCGCCGCGTAGTGGACCGGCGTGCCGAACACGAAGCCGTCCGCGTCCTTTGCCTTTTCGGCAAAGTCGTTGACCGAACCGCCGAAGACGCATTTGCCTGCCTTGGAGCAGCCGCCGCAGGCGATGCATCCGCCGATGGGCGTATTGCCGATCCAGAAAATTTCGGTATCGATTCCGTCCGCGTTCAGCGCGGAAGCGACCTCGCGCAGCGCAGCGTCAGTGCAGCCGTGCTCATGCGGACTGCCGTTTACAAGCATGACTTTCATAGAGAATCCCTCCTGATTGGTTTTCTTCTTTCATACCACAGTTTCAGGAAAAATGCAAGCGGAACAGCAGCACAGAAAGCAGCCGCCGCTTTTCCAAAACCGGAAAAGCGGCGGCAGAACGCTCAATCCCCCTCGACCATGCGGTAGCCGACGCCGGATTCTGTGAAGATGTAAGCAGGCTGGGCGGGATTTTTTTCGATCTTGCGGCGGATGTTTGCCATATTGACGCGCAGAATCTGGTTGTCGCTGCGGGCGCTGGGGCCCCAGAGCTCCTTGATGAGATAATCATATGTCAGGACCTTGCCCGCGTGCAGGCCGAGCAGCGCAACCAGCTTATATTCGTTCTGCGTGAGATTGGCGTCGCGGCCCGCGATATAAACGCGGTGCTTATCGTAGTCGATGGTCAGCTCTCCGGCGGTGAACACGCCGGAATTGGCGACGGCGGCTGCGCCTTCCGGCGTCCGGGTGTGGCGGACGGCGGCGCGGATGCGCGCAAGCAGCTCCTCCGTGCCGAAGGGCTTGGTCAGATAATCGTCCGCGCCTGCGTCGAGGGCTTCGACCTTGTCGCGCTCGTGGCTGCGGGCGGAGACGACCAGAATGGGGACCTTCGACCATTTCCGGACGTTTCTCAGGATCGTCATGCCGTCCATATCCGGCAGGCCGAGGTCGAGAATGATGATATCCGGACAGTGCGATGCGATCATGGTATTCGCCATCGCACCCGTGCCGGCCATAAGCACGTCGTAGCCGTTTGCCGTCAGGATCGCCTGCATAAAGCTGCGGATGGTCCGCTCGTCCTCGACCAGAAGAACCTTATCTCTGATGTTCATGTCTGTTTTCCTCCAATGGCAATGAAAATTGCAGCAGAGCGCCGCCTTTTTTCCGGTTTTCCGCACGCATCGTACCGCCGTGCGCCTGCACGATGGACATACATACAGACAGGCCGATGCCCATATTGCGCCGCTGGTCGGAGATCTCCTCCTGATCGCGGGTGAGATAGCCCTCGAACAGGTGCGGCAGAAGCTCCTTCTCGATGCCGCAGCCGTTGTCCGCGACCTCGAAAACAGCAAGGCCGCCGGCGCTCGACAAGCGCAGCTCGATCCTTGTGGTCGTTTTGCCATGCTGGACGGCATTTTCCATCAGATTGATCAGCACCTGCTCAATGAGAATGATATCCATCGGGATCATAAGCAGCGTATCGGGCGCGGTGATGCTGACCTCGACCGCGGGATAGTGCCGCTTGAATTTCATGGAGGCTGCGCCGAGAACCTCTTCTCCCGCCTCCAGCTCCTTTTTGATATTCGAAGCGCCGGACATACGCGTGACGGACAGCAGATTTTCCACCACGCCGATGAGCCAGTTGGATTCGTCGCGCATATTTTCCAGCAGATCTCTGCTGGTTTCCGGTGAGATCTGACTGCCGTTTTCCAGAATCGCGTCGATGCCGCCGACAATGGCGGTCAGGGGCGTACGGATATCGTGAGAGACGGCCCGCAGGAGATTGCCGCGCATTTTTTCTCTTTCCGCTTCCGCACGGAGCTTTTCCTGCTGCTTGATCTGGGTGGTCAGCGTGCCGACCACGACGGAGACGGCCAGCATGACAAGGAAGGTCAGCGGATAGCCGGAAATGGTAAAATTGAGCTGCATATAGGGGTATGTAAAGATCCAGTTCACGCCGACGACGCCGATCACCGAAGCAAGCAGGCCAAACAGGTACCCGTCGGTGAAACGCGAGACGAGCACGACCGCGCATTCGAAGATCAGCGCGACATACACGTCGGACGAGTCGATCATCCGCAGCAGTGCGCACAGCAGCGCCGCCGCTGCCAGAATGCCGACGCACACGGCACAGTCGCGCCAGGAAAACAGGAATATCTGCCGCAGCCGCCCGCGTAAGGTCTGATCCTTTGTATTTCGTGTCATATCCATCAATCCTCACCCAGTATATAATAGCATAAAAGAAAACAGCCGGTATGTTAAGGGTCTGTTAAGAAGCAGAAAACGTATGCACCAGCGGCTTCCCCGGCGGGGAGGCCGCTGGGTGCTGCGCTAAAATCAGTCAGATCACATATTCATCCGCTGCGTCGGCGGTGGCCAGGGTGGAGAGGGGAATGGCGTCGAGACAGGCGGCGATTTGTTTGTCGAGCCGGTTCCAGACGGCGGACAGGCCGGAGGATACCTCGCAGCGCGTCAGCTGTACGTTCGTGCCGAGGCAGGACAGGGAGCCGTCCGCCGCGCGGATGATCTCGCCGATGGAATAGTCGGACGGTTCGCGCGTCAGGCGGTAGCCGCCGCCCTTGCCGTGCGTTCCCTCGACCAGTCCGTGCTCTGCCAGCGTGCGCAGGATGCGCTCAAGATACTTCTGCGACAGCTCCTGCCGCTCGGCGATCTGCCGCACGGGGACAAAGCCGCCGCGATGCTCCGCCAGATCCAGCAGGATCAGAACCGCGTAGCGGCCCATGGATGAGATCAGCATACGGATTCCTCCCTTGCGATGATGCCGCCGCCAAGGACAGTATCGCCATCATAGAGCACGGCGGACTGGCCGGGCGTGATGGCGCGCAGCGGCTCGTCGAAGACGAGGCGGACGCCTGCCTCCCCTGCCGGATAGACCGTGCAGGGCTGCTCCGGCTGGCGGTAGCGCGTTTTTGCGCTGCACCGGAACGGAAGCGCGGGCGCTTCGCCGGAGATCCAGTGCATACCGGGCACGAGGCATTCTCTTGTAAACAGCGCCTCGTTCGGGCCGACGACGACGGCATTCCGCTCCGGCAGGATCTTCACGACATAAATTTTGCCGTCCGACGGCATCCGCAGGCCCCGGCGCTGACCGACGGTATAGTGGATAATGCCGCGGTGGATGCCGACGACATTGCCGTTCAGGTCGAGGAACGGGCCGGGTTCGGGCGTTTTGCCGGTGCGGTTCTCGATGACCTTCGCGTAATCGCCGTCCGGGACAAAGCAGATGTCCTGACTGTCGTGCTTGCGGGCGTTGATCAGGCCGGCTTCGGCGGCAATTTCACGCGCTTCGGTCTTGCGCAGGCTGCCAAGCGGGAACTTGACCCGCGCAAGCGTCTCCTGTGTCAGATCGTAGAGCACGTAGCTCTGGTCCTTCGTCTCGTCGAGGGCCTTTTTGAGGACGTACTTCTCCCCTTCCCGCTCGATGCGGGCATAGTGCCCGGTGGCGATATAGCGGCAGCCCATGATATCGGCGCGCTCAAACAGCTTGTCGAATTTCAGATAGCGGTTGCAGTCGATGCAGGGGTTCGGCGTAATGCCGTGCTCATAGTCGTCCACAAAGCGGTCGATAACGCACTCGGCGAATTTGTCCTTGAGGTTGAAGACATAATACGGCATACCGAGGCGGTAGGCCACGCTGCGTGCGTCCTCGACATCGTCGAGCGAACAGCAGGTGTTGGCCTTCGGAATGCCCGCGTCTTCATTATCATAGAGCTTCATCGTGCAGCCAATGCAGGAGAAGCCTGCGTCCGTCAGCAGCTTGGCCGCGACGGAGGAATCCACGCCGCCGGACATGGCGACCAGTACCTTTTCAGTTTCCATTGGCAGCCGGGGACGCCTGCATGGCGGTGATCGTGCGCTCCATCAGCTCGTCAAGACTCCAGCCGAGCATATCCGCGCCGCGCTCAATGACCTCGCGTGAGCAGCCTGCGGCGAACTTTTTATCCTTGAACTTCTTTTTGAGCGACTTGAGCTGAAGGTCCTGCACGCTTTTTGTCGGCAGCATCCGCACGACTGCGCCGATAAGGCCGGTCAGCTCGTCCGTGGCGTAGAGCACCTTTTCCATCTGGTGCTCCGGCTGCACGTCGACGGTGAGCAGATAGCCGTGGCTGACGACCGCATGGACAAGGCGCTCGTCCACGCCGCGTTCGCGCAGGATCTGCGCCTCCTTCGTGCAGTGCTGGTCGGGATACTGCTCAAAATCCAGATCGTGCAGGATACCGACGGTCTGCCAGAAGTCCGCCTCATCGGCATAGCCAAGCTGGGCGGCAAAATACCGCATCACATCGCCCACGATACGCGCGTGCAGGCGGTGGAATTCACCCTCATTATATTCGCACAGCAGGTCCCATGCCTGCTCTCTGGTCAGAATCATAGTTCTGCCTCCTGATCGTCCAGTTTTATTTGATGATTATAGCACAGATCGGTGTCTGTGTACAGGGAAAGTGTCTGGTGCGTGCTGTAAAACGCGAAAATCCTCACCTTGCCGTGCGGCAGGGTGAGGATTGGGGTGCAGGCTTTCAGGGCGTAACGTCTGACATATCATAGAGGGTGGGTTTTCCGTCGCGGGCGCGCTGGAGGGCGGTGAGGGCGTAGAACGCCTGCGTGGTAGCAAGCAGGTTGCCTCCGTCCTCCGGCGTATGGGCGAAGCTGCCGTCGTCCTGCGCGAAGCGCAGGAGCACGTCCTCCAGCGTCTGCCCGTTCTTCACAAAACGCGCGTCATCCAGCGAGAGGCCAAGCTCCGTCAGTGCTGTGAGCACCTGACTGACCGACTCGCTGCTCTCTGTGCCCCAGGAGGAAAACGCGCCGTTTTCCTCCTGCATCTGCGACAGACAGGAAAGCCCGGCTTCTACTGCCGCGGACACGTCCGCGCGGCTGCGGTAGCGGGCAAGCGCCTGCAGGGCCATGGCGGTCAGATCGGGATCTGACGCGCCACCGCCGAGGCTCCAGCCGCCGTCGGCATTCTGCCGGGTCAGAATTGCGTCGACATAGCCGTCGCGCGTCGCCTGCACGGCGGCTGCGGAATTCTGCGGGAGCTCATAGCCGCCGCAGTCCAGCGCCAGCAGCGCGAACGCCGCGCCGTTGACGCCCTGTGCCGTCGTCTTTTCGAGGTCTGCCAGCGGCAGGAGCAGATTATAGCCGCCGACGTTTTGCGGGTCGCGCCCGATCGCCGTGAGGGCAAGGATCAGGCGGGAATACTCGGTATACCGGTTCTCGTCGAGGGTTCCGTCTGCCGCCTGCACGGCGGCTTCGACCGCCGTATAATACCGGTCAAAATATCCGTCCGACAGATCTGCCCCGGCACGCGCCAGACCAAACACGATCCAGTCGCCGTCCAGCGAACCGAAGCCCGGCTCCGGCACCGCTGATTTCAGGTACTTTGCCGTCCGCTCCAGCGGCGTCTGCGTGCCGCCACAGGCGGACAGGAGCAGGCACAGCGCCAGAAGCAGCGCAACCGCTCGTATTCTTTTCATGCTGTTACCTCTTTACCGTCATGGCCCGGCAGACCGGCTGGTTATCCTGATCCAGCAGGAACAGGCGGATCCGCGCGCCGTTTTCAACTGCCGCAAGCGTCTGTGCCTGCGTCAGCAGCTTTACCTGCACCATGCGTCCATTCTGATCATAATAGGCCACGGCCAGCTTCTGGCCATTTTCAAATTCGCCGCTGATCGTAAGCGAGCCGGTTTTGATATCATAGGCCCAGGTCAGCATGCCGATCCGGCCGTTTTCCACCGTTCCGGGTTCGACCGTCAGCCTGACGGACGCGGTCGGCGTCTGCGTTTTGACGTTTGTGAGACGGCCGGACTCCTCGCTGTCCTGATCGTGGTACCGGACATAGGGGAAGCAAATGTCGATTGCCGCATCCTCCTCCGTAAGCGGATCCTCCGACCACTGGACATACTTTGTCACGTCCCGCCGCAGGCCGTTCGCATAGACGAGATCGACCTGCATACCGGCAAGGTCGAAGACCTCACCGGCCCGATACTGCGTTTTATCCGGCTGACGGGTAATTTCCAGCGTGACCGACGGCCCGAAGGCCATGAGCTTCGCGCTGTCGTTCTTGAAATACATCACGCCATAGGAATCCACGACCGGCGAGCAGATTGCATACTGCGCGTCCTTTCCGCTGGGCGTAAAGAGGACATAGGGCGTATCCACGCCGGATTCCTCCGTGACATAGTCTGCACGCGTCTGCCCTGCCTTGTCCCGCAGGACGCGGAGCTTGCCGGGCGTATAATTGTCGACGAAATAGACATAGACATAGCCGGTCGTCTTTTCATAGGCCGTCGTGAGAATGCCGGAGGTCTGCGGATAGCCCTGCGTCTGGACGCGGTAGGCGATCGTGTGCGACGCAAGATCCACAACTGTAAGACTGTGGCCGCCGTACTCGCTGAACTGCGCCGTACCTCTGACGCCGATGTAGGCACGGCCATTGTACACCACCGGCGTTGAGGTGCTCATGGCCTGCGCGGTGCTCGTGCCGTTTTCCAGCTTCAGCGTCCACTTGCTGCCTGTCCGCAGCTGCCAGCCGTCGGACGTTTTCCCGGTTTTTACGCTGCAGAACCAGCCGCCCTTCGTGGTAAAACAGAAGGCATCGGTCGCTTTATCATAGCAGATCGTGCTGCGCACGTCACCGCAGAGGCCGTCCCATTTGTCGAGCAGTCGTCCGGTCTTCGCGTCGAGCATCAGAAGGCTCCCGGTCATGGACTTGCTTCCGTCCGCGCCGTCGTCCGTGCCGACCAGAACATAGTCCTCGCAGGCATACGCGCCTGCCCAGTAATAGCCGCCTGGCGTCGTCCAATACCAGCAGGCGGTCTTTTCTTCATCCGTACGCGCCGGGTCCTCGTCCGTGATGGACAGGCAGACAAAGTTTGCGGGAGATTCCTCGCTGCGCCAGAAGCCGGTGTAGAGATAGTCGCCGCAGACGGTGATCGGGCTGTTCGGCTGGCCCTCGAGCGGGTCATGGTAGATCCAGAGCGATTGCAGCGTTTCGGCGTTGAACGCCTGGATCGTACCGTCGGAAAGTCCGACGAACACCATGCCATTGGCATAGGCCGGAGGCGTGATGGAAAAACTCGACGCGCGATCCATTTTGGCCTTCGTCAGGATCTCGCCGGAAACCGGGTCGACGCGGCAGATCATATCCCCCGCGCAGACGATCAGAACGCCGTCCACCAGCAGCGGGCAGCCGGTCGAGCCGCTGTCTATGCCGCTGCCGATCGCATTCGACCAGTAAAGCGTGGACGCGTCGGCATCCACCGGCATCTGGATAGATACGACGGCGTTGTTGCTGCCTGCGGTGCCGCCGGGCGTGCCATTGGCGTCATAGCTCGTTCCGCGGAAATCGGCCCATTCGGCGGGAAGCTGCCGCAGCGTTTCGTTCTTCTGCGCGGCGCTGAGGGTCATTGCGGCGCGGGCCGCGCCGCCCGTAACGACAACAGCGTCCTCGTCGATTTTCAGAACGAGCGCACCGGATGCGCTGTGCGACGGTTCGATGGTCCCGCTCCGGCCCGCATAGCCGGGGCAGGTCAGCAGGTATTGATAGGTATAGCCGTCAAACAGCTCATACGCGCCGTCTGCATCCGGCCAGACGCGTGTTTTGGAGAGCGTATCGCAGACAAACATCAGCGCGTCCGTGGGCGTCAGCTGCGGCGTGAAGAGGACCGGCTGCGCCTTTTGCACCTGGAGCCGGTACTCCGAAGCCGTTTCTTCGCCCGCAAAGTCATTCGTCAGCGTCAGCGTGATGGTCTCCGGCTCCGCCGTGCCGTTCAGCTGCACATCGGCAGCCGCGCCGGGCGTCAGCTCCTGTCCGTCCATCCAGACGCGATAGCCGGTGCTGCCGTTATCGCGGTAGCAGGCGGCATCCGCAGGATAGACCTCTGCGCAGACGGAAAGCGTCTGTGCAGCCGCGGGCATGGTGACGGTATAGTCCCACACCGCAGCAGAATAGCCCGTGCCGCCGCCGTACGTGAGCGTCTGCGCCTGTCCGGCGCAGGCAAGTGAAAGATCGCGCAGCGAGAGCGTGCGCCGGAGCGTGACGATATACTCCTGATAGTAGGTGACGCTCCCGGCGGTGCGCTGGCAGCGGATCGTGAGCGTATTGCCGCGTCCGTTCTGGTTCAGAAGCAGGTTCCGCAGGAACACAGGCGTTCCGAGCTGGGCGGAGGTGATCTGCGTCTCAAGCAGCTGGTCGTCCTGCGCGGTGTTGGTGATGGTGCGGTATTGCGCGAGGAAGGCAGTGCTGCCCGTCTGGATATCGCCGTTGATGCAGAGATAGACTGCAGCGGGCGTATCGGCCACAGCCGCCGTATAGGCATGGCTGGCCGGGTCAAAGGTCTGGTCGAGCGGAATATTGCCCTTGCTGGACGTCAGGTTGTCCTTGCTCAGAGCCAGCTCTGTCAGCCAGTCGCCGGTCTGCACAGTGACCTTTGACAGCGGGCCGTCCTTGGCCGTAAAGCTGCCCGTTGTATGATAATACGTATTCTTTGTCGCCGTGTAGGTATACTGCATACCGGGAACCAGCGTGAACCGGTACTGATTTGCAGCCGCGACATAGACGCCCTTGAAGATCTGTCCGCTTGCATCGCAGACCGTCAGGTCAACATCTGCGGATTCGACCGGAATGCGAACGGTACAGCTGTTTGTTTTTTTCAGAACCAACGTATACTGTGTCGCTTCGCCTCCGGCCCGCACCTCGATGGGCACGCTTTTCTCCGTTTCATCGATGGAAAGCGTGCAGCCGCCCGTCTGCGTGACGTCTTCACCGTCGGCAAAGAGCGTATAGCCCTCTGCCGTGGGTGTCAGGGCCAGCGTGACCTGTTCGCTGAGCACCTGCCAGGTATATGTCCGCGTGCTCTCGTCAAACAACTCCAGCGCGGCGGGCGCGCCGGATTCCTCCGTCACGCGCAGCTGCTTCAGCGTCGGGGCACGGCGGATGGTAAGCGTATAGTCCTGATACTGCGTCATGCCCTGCGCGTCCTGCGTGCCGGCGCGGTACACGACGGTATTGCCCTGCATACCGACGGCAAGCACGCCGTCCACGCCGCTGGTTCTGGATTTCAGCGCCTGTTCGGCCTGCTGCGGCTCCGTGCCGCCCGCCGGGGTATAGATTGCGGTCAGCTTCAGCTTGCTTGCATCCGGAAACACACTCGTGTCATACGGCCAGAACGCGTAGAGCGTTCCGGTAAAGCTGTCGTCCAGAACGGCAGTCAATTCACGTGCCGTCTTCTTCTCCACGGGAAGCTTGCTGCCGTCAAACTCCGTTTTGGACGCGGATGAAAGCTTGAAGCCGTCCGCTTTGAGCCAGTCGGCCCTGTCAAGCACGGCAGTCACGGAGGTCTGCTCCGGCACTGTGACGCTGCCCGTCACGCCGCCGGACTGCGCCTGCATGGTAAAGGTATAGCTTCCGGCGGGCAGCGAGAGCATTCCGCTGCCGTTCTCGTCCTGATAGACGCGGCCATACTGGTTCTCGGCGTACAGCGTATCGCCGGACTGCCAGACGCTGTTCCGGTCCGAGAAGGTAACGTTATATTTTGGGCCGTCCAGCGTCTGCTTGTACTGCTTGACCGCGTTGTGAAGCGCCGTGTACAGGCTGAGCGCCGCATTATCGTCCGCAGTGACGTATCCGGCGCAGGCGGCGTTATACGCTACCTTTGCGGCCAGCTGCACATCCGGCTCCTCCAGCCGGTAATCGGCCATAGCAGCGATCAGGCTCTGCATGGCATCCGACGGCTGCGCCGTCAGCCTGTCTGTGAAGCAGAGATACCGGATCCCGGCCTGCGCGGCGTTTCGCGTCAGGTCGTGGCTCCCGGTTTCATCACTGCGGATGAAATTGCCCGTTTTGCCGTCGATCTGCGTCACGCTGTTCTCGTCCGGCCCAAAGCTGTGGCCGCTGGCGTTCAGCGCTTCGTAAAGCGTCTGATCTGCCGTGTAGCTGATGCGCTCCGGCGCGATCAGAAGCGTGCCGTTCCAGTCGGCAGCGAGGTAAAACCAGCCGCCCTCCGCTGCCAGTGCCTGCACCGGCAAGCAGCCCAGCAGCATGACGGCCGCAAGCAGCAGCCCGAGCAACCGAAGCTTCTTTTGTTTCATATCTGTCCTCCCCTATCAGTACAGGCAGCGAATCCATTTCAGCCACGCGCGGCGCGGCAGCGGTACATTCTTTTGCAGGCGGTCTACCGTCTGTTTCCAAACCCGGAGGGCGCGCTTCGCCTGTTCGCGCGTCATAGTGTGACTGCTGAAACAGGCCTCGCCGTTCAGCGCAGCAAGGTCACGAACCGCTCCGGCGTATTCCGCATCCGACTCCCGGAGCGATTCGCCGAACGCAAAGACCGAGCCGCCGTCGTAGCCAAGCCCCATCGCGGGCCATAGCGCCGCAAGCGCCCCCGTCACCCAGGCAACAGATTGTGCGGGTGCAGTGCGCTCAAACCGGTAGCGCCATCTGCGGCGAATGAGCGCATAGCGCAGCGCGGCGGCTGCCAGCAGGAAAAGCAGAAGTCCAACTGCCAGCACGATCCAGAGCCAGAGCCGCGCTTTGACTGCGGGGGCGCTCTGCGCGCCGTCATCCGGCTGCTCCTGCGGCGTATCCTCTGTTTCGTCCGCTTCGTCCTCAATCGTTTCCGCCTGCGCGATGGAACCGTCGTCCGTGTGTGCGTCGCCGGTCTGGCTGGCAGATTCGGACTGATGCGGGGAAAGAATATCCGTCAACTCTCCGTAGCCCGGTGTGAGAGCCAGCGGCATCCAGCCGGTGCCGTCCTGATAGACCTCGGCCCAGCCCTGCGCATCTGCCGCAGTCAGGGTGATCGCGGAACCGGCCTGCGCACGCGCGGCAGTCTCCTGCGTGAGGACGAAGCCCTCGGCATAGCGCGCGGGGATGCCGTAATAACGAAGCGCCAGCACGGTCAGGGTCGCGGTCTGATACGTCGTGTCCTTTATCGATTCATCCAGCGGCAGCACCGTTCCGGCTTCGCGGAGCGCGTCCAGCTGTTCGAGGAAGCGCGCCGTGCAGAGCTGCGCCTGCTCCGGCGTCAGCGAATCTGCAGAGCCGTATTCCCGGCAGAGTTCATCCAGAATCGGAGCAAGCTGTGCGCGTATCTGCGCAGGCAGCGTCACGTCCTGCTCCTGCACGAACGCACGGTAGCTTCCCTCTGCGCTGAGGTAGGCGTCTGCCTTCTCCGGCTGTTCCCGCAGCGCGTCCAATAACTCCGCTGCGGTCCGCTCCGGGGCAAGGGGCATGGTGAAGCGATACTGCCGCGCTCCACGCAGGCCGCTGGCCGGGACTTGGGTGCTTTCCAGACTGTCTGTGCGCAGTGCGCTTTCCTGCGGGAGCGCGGAGAGCGCGTAGGGCGCGTATACATAGGCGCTGCAAGCGCTGGTATTTTCAATCAGGACTGTCTGCGTCTGCTCCTGCCGGTGCAGGCCGCGCGACGCGGCGGCAAGCTGCGTCTGCGGGTAGAAGCCCTCCTTATGCAGCCAGTACAGAAGATCGGTCTGTTCGGCAAGCGTCTGCGCATCAAGCGCCTGCCATGCCGTGCCGGTGAAGGTATCGCCGGTGAAGCCGCGCAGATAGAGCGCCGTCGGCTGCTCCATCGTGACGGTCAGGCATGATGTCTGCTCCGGTGCGGCGGAATAGTTGGAAAACTCCCCCTCCGGCAGCACCGCCTGTCCGGCTCCGTACCGGAGTTCATGCAGCGCCGCGCGAGAGGCCGCGCCCCACTCGGAAAACAGTGCGCCGCTTCGCAGTCCCGGTACGGCCAGAAGCACTGCGGCAAGCACGCCCGCCAGCGCCACCAATGTACCATAGCCCAAAAGCAGTGGAACGGATTCCCTGTGATCCGCCGCGCCGCCTGCCAGCAGCAGAGCCGCGCAGAGCAGGCACACCGCCATCCAGACCTGCGCTGAATCCGGCCTGAGCAGCGCCAGAAGCGCCGCAGACAGCACCGTCAGCAGCAGGCCGCAGACGGTCGGCGACCAGCGGACAGCATAGGCACAGAGCGTGCCGAGCAGTGCCGCCGAAATAACCACAAAAAGTGCCGCGTCCGCTCCCACTCCGGCCAGCGGCAGGAGGATATGTCCCGTGGCCTTCGTCAGCGTCTCGCCCGCGGAGCTGCTGACCGTAATGGCTCCCGCGAGGAAGCGCCTGGAAAAGGCCGCTGCGCAGATCAGGCAGAGCAGCGGAAGCACAGCGCGGAGCCAGCGGCGCGGAAGTCCAAGCGCCACGCTCTGCCAGACCAGCGCCGCAGCGCCTGCGGCGGCCCAGAGCCAGCCGTAGTTTGTCCAGATCCCGGCGGCTCCCTGTGCCACAGCCAGAAGTCCGGCGAAAAAGAGCGCAGCACGGATTGCACGCACCGCCGGTGCGGGCATTTTTTTCTCCGTATCGCGGCGGATGAGGGAAAACGCGGCAGTATCCTGTTTCTTCATGCCCGTTCCCCCTTAAATTTCGAGTTCGGAAAGCTGCTCGGCATAGTGCTCTGCGTCGAAGGCGATCGCCTCCGGCGCGTCTGCCCCGCAGCTTAATATGGTCAGGCGGCCGAAGCGCCCGAGCTCAGCCGCGTCCTCCGGGACACGGCCCGTAATGTACAGAATGTGCGACAGAACGGCCTCGCCGCTGCTCCGGCTGAACAGCGCCGCGCCGCTTTCGCCCTGTGCCGTGCCTGCGGAGAGCAGACGCGGCAGAAGGCCCGTCAATTCATCGACACTGCGCACGGGTTGGCTCACGCACTGCTGCTCCTGCGCATCGTTCCAGCAGACGGTGAACTGCACGCCGGATTCCAGCAGCGACCGGCAGGCTGTGACGACAACGTCGGCCTGCGCGTCGGACTGCTCCGGCGAGGCGGTCTGCGTCCGCTCCCAGAAGACCAGCACGGAGCGGCGCACGGGAAGCGACGGCTCCCGGACGACCAGCTTGTCAAGCTTGCTGGACAGCTTCCAGTGCATCTGCCGCAGGCTGTCGCCGGGCGCGTATTCGCGCAGGGCGTAGACCTCGGCCAGATCGTATCCCGTCCAGTCGGGTGCATAATTCTCGCTGTCGTCCGGACAATTCGCATCCGGCGAAACATAGACGCTCTGCACGAAGCCCTTCGGCTGCACGGTCATGGCCGCGACTGACGGCTCACCCAGCCGGATGCCGATGATCCCGAACGGGTCATACAGGCGGCAGCGCTCTGCCGTCAGCTGAATCCTGCCGCAGTGCGCGCTGGAAATGCGGTATTCCGACACGCCGGTTCTTTTGGGCCGGGCCGTCAGCCGGTAGTGCTGTACGGCGGTTTGGCCGGTCAGCAGATTTGTCAGCCGCAGCCGCACACCGAGCAGGCAGACCGGCAGTGCACTTGTGTTTTCCACGCGGATGCGCAGCTTGCCCGCTTCACCCTTTTCCAGATTGACCGGCGCATCCAGCCGCACGCGCAGCTTTTTCGCCGCACGCAGATGCAGCAAAGCGCAGACCAGCGGCGTCAGCACGAGAAGGGCTGTCGCCGCTGCGCTCAGGATGCTGCCGCAGAACGCGTCCAGCCCCAGAACCGTCAGCAGGAGCAGCGCATATCCGATCCGAAGTACGGTCATACGCCCTCCCGGCTCTTCCGGATCACCGGCATTTCCACGTTTTTCAGGATTTCGTCCACGATCTGCTCCGCGCTGCGCTCCATCATGCGGGCCTTTGTGCTCAGCATCAGGCGGTGGCAGCAGACGTCCGGGAAGATCGCCGCGACGTCCTCGGGCATCGCGTAATCCCGGCCCTGCACATAGGCATACGCCTTTGCCATCCGGCAAACGGCCAGCGCGCCGCGCGGGCTGAGGCCCAGCTGCACCAGCGGGTGCACGCGCGTCGCCTCCGCCAGACGCGTGACGTATTCATAAACGCTTGTCTTCATTTCCACAGCTGCCGCACGCTGCTTGAGCGCGTTCAGTTCCTCCGCGCCGACGACGGGGTGGACGCGGTCAAGCGGGTTTTCCGTGTGCCGCTCTTCGAGAATGCTGACCTGGCTTTTGAAGTCCGGGTAGCCCATGGTCAGCTTGACCAGAAAACGGTCAAGCTGCGAGTTCGGCAGCATCTGCGTACCGGCGGAGCCGGCGGGGTTCTGCGTTGCAAGGACGATAAACGGGTCTGGCAACGGATGCGTTTTGCCGTCGATGCTGACATGGCCCTCTTCCATCGCCTCCAGAAGTGCGGACTGCGTTTTGCTGGAGGTACGGTTGATCTCGTCGGCCAGCAGCAGGTTCGTCATGACTGCGCCGGGCTTATAGACCAGCTTTCCGGTGTCCTTATCGTAGACAGAAAAGCCGATAATGTCCGACGGCATGGTATCGGAGGTGAACTGCACGCGGCGCGTTTCCAGTCCCAGCACGCGCGCGAACGTCATGGCCGTCGTCGTTTTTCCGACACCCGGCACGTCCTCCATCAGGACATGGCCGCCCGCCAGAATCGCCATCAGGATACGCTCCATGACCTCGTTCTTGCCAACAATCACGGTTTCGATCTGGTCTAAAATTTCCTTGATTTTTTCCTGCATCTGTGTTCCTCCTGTTTATTCCTCTGGGCCGTCCTCTGTGCCCGGATCGGGCTCCGGGCCGGGTTCGGGATTTGGATCCGGGTCCGGGTCTGGGCCGGGAGCGACTGGCTCCGGCATACCGCAGAAGCGGCAGAAGCCATTTTCATAGCTGTGCGGATAGTTCTCGTATGTGCCCGGCTGCTCTGTTTTGTCGCCGCAGTACACGCAGCGCTTTACCTCAAGGCTGCACGTGCATTCGGCCAGGACGATCTCATAGCTGTGCGGGTACTCAAACGCGCCGGGCGCGTCGCGCTCAAACGTTTTGCCGCACAGGCTGCACCGGGTCGTCTCATGGCTGCACGTGCACAGGGCTTCAATCGCCTCCGGCGTTCCATTGCAAAGCTCCGTGTGGGTATAGCCGCAGGTGCAGACCCAATCCCGCAGGCCGTCGTCCCATTCGTAGCGGTGCTCGCCGCGCGTGCCCTCGATCTCCGCGTGACAGATCTCGCATTCCTCCCAGTGCTCCTGTTCGTTGTGCTGGATCACGGGCGTATGGTTGAGCTTCTCAGACGGCTCGTGCTTTTCATAGCCGCAGTCCAGGCACCGGGAGAGCTTCTCGCCCGCCTGCTCACAGGTGGCGGTGTCCTCTATAAATTCAAAGCGATGACCTTCTTCGACCTCTTTTTTGCAGCGGGAGCAGATCTTGCGGTGCTGCTCGTCATTCTGCTCGATCTGCTCGATCTGCCAGTCGTGCGCCTCCGGCTCTGTGACGGACTTCTGGCACTTGAGGCAAAATTCGTAGCACATCGTTCCGTCCTCTGTCTCGCGGTATTCCGTCTGCGGGTGCTCGCACGCGCGGAGCTTGCCGCAGCTGGTGCAGACGGTCTGCTCTGCGCCGTCCGCACCGGTGACGGTCTGCCACTTGTGCGAGATGTTCATCGAACCGTTGAGCATGGACACGCAGAACGCGTTTTCCTGATCGGCGCTGCTGACGTCGCGCTGATAGGCCAGCGTATAGCGCAGCACCAGCACGTCGCCGTCCTGCAATTCGTAATTGGAGAGGGTTGTGCCCGGATAATATGTACCGCCGCCGACCGTATACAGCCAGCCGGAGCCATTTGTGAAGTCAAACTCTCCGACGGAGGTGTTATGACAGCCGTTCAGACTGATGCCCGCCAGATAGATGCTGCGCCAGAGCGCGGCATAGGCTGAGTTTTCGCCGAAGACGCCGTCAATGGCGGCAAGGACGGATTCACGGTCCGAGCCGTAGCTGGACCAGCTGCCGTGCAGCGCATTGGAGCGGGCGGCCATATTGGTCCCGTCGCCAAGTCGGGCAATATAAAAGTTATCGTCGTAGCTGCCGGTAAAAGCGGTCTCGGAGCTTGGCCAGCCGAAGGTGTTTGCGGCTGTTCCAAACGGGTCGCCCGCATCATAGCCCCAGACGGCCTTTGCCACGCTGTAGGACGCGGGTTCGCCGGAAAGCACCTCGTAGCTGAGCGGCGCAGTCACGCCGAGGCCCAGCACCGTCATGTCGATGTAGATCGTCGCGTGGCCAATGGGTTCGCCCTTGCGGGAGCGTTCGCCCAGAAGCGTCAGCGTGAGCACGTCCTTGTTGCCGTAGGTGTCCTCGCAGGTGATGACCAGCGTATGCTCGTTTTCGTCGCCCTCCGCCGGGTTCTCCGGCACAAGCGTATATTGCAGTCTGCCGCCCGACGAGCCGTAGCTGCGCTGCACCTCGCCGTCCAGCGTCACGACGACGTCCGAGGCAGTCATCTGCGCGATCAGAGTGCCGTCCTCCTTTTCGCTCCATGCGGTCACGGTCAGGGTGATGTTCGTTCCGTTCATGACCTTCTGGCCGTCGGTCAGATTCGTCTCGATCTTAACGGTCCCGTCGCCGCGCAGCTTATAGGGGACGTTGATTTTGAAGGTATACTGTTCTCCTGCCTCGGATTTTGCCGTTATGGTGAAGGTATTCTCGCCCTCGCTGCCGTCCGCGTTGACCAGAAGCTCGATCTGGCCGGATTCGGCGGAGCCGAGCGCCTTTGTCTTGCCGCTGCCGGACTGATAACAGGAAACGTCGCTGATCTCGACGCCGCTGGCCGCGTCGCCGCCGGTCAGCGCCAGCGTATAGGCAAGAACGCCGTCCGTTACCTCGTCACTGTAGACCGTCTGTGCCGTTTTGTTCTGCCCGTTCGCACAGCGGATCGCGGTCTGTGTCCCGTTCAGCAGCGTATAGCGCAGTTCAAGGCTCACGTCGCCGGAATAGCGGAGGACATAGGTAAACGTCAGGTTTTTGAGACTTCCGTCGCTTTTCTGATAGCGGGCCTGCACGGTCAGGGTATATTTGATCGACGCGGCGCCGTCCGGGATGCGCAGGACGGTGCTGCCGTCCGGGACGGCAAGCGTCTGCGCCGTGCCGCCCTCTGCGGCAAGGCTGGCGGAGGTAATGGTCATCTGCGCCGCATCCCGGCCATCCGGCTGGAGCTGGTAGCTGAATTCGCCGAGCTTCAGCTCGGTGCGGCGAATCTCGGCGGAGGCACGGTCGCCGGGCTCGCAGACGATACTCTGCGCCTCGGTGCTGTTTTTCATCCAGACGAGGTTCAAGCGGAGGTCCTGCTCCTCCCGCCACTCCAGAAGGAAGGTGAACGTCAGCTGCCGGGTCCGGCCGCCGCTCGTTACCTCGGTAAGCATGGAAATGGTATAGGCGTTTTTGCCGTCCGCGCCGCTTTGCAGCGTGAGCGCGCCACCATTTGCGTCCAGCACCCCGCTCTGTCCGTTTGCGGCGCTGTATGCAATGGAAAGGAGCTTTGCATCCTCGGCGCTCTGCCCGCCCAGGCGGAAGCTGTAGCGCAGAAGATTTTCTTCCAGCTCGTCGTTTCTGACCGTGCACGCGGCCCGGCTTCCGGGCTGACAGCGCAGGCTGGCCGTACCGCCGCCTGCAAGCGTCCATAGCAGCTGCGCTTCCAAATCAAGCTCGTCGGAATAGACCAGCACGAAGCAGAATTCCGTCTCCTGCTCCTGCCGTGCTCCGTCCTCCAGCACGTGCGTGCAGACTGCCTGCACGCGGAGCGTATAGTAGCTGTCCTCGCCCTGCGGGCCGACCTGCAGGGCAATGCTGCCGCGTTCGTCCGCCGGTGCAAATGCGCCGTTGTTTTCCGAAATCTCTACGTTGGTAATTTGGGAATCGACCGCGTCGAGGCCGCGCAGCTCCAGCTCATAGCGCAGCTTTCCATCGGGCAGCTGCGCAGTGCGCACGTCCTGCCGCACGGTCGTATCCGACGGGCAGAGTGAGCGATAGCGCTCCCCGCCGTAGCGGTACCAGGTGAGTACGAGGCCAAGGTCGAGTGCGTCGGGCTGCGTCTCGTCTCCGGCGTCGTCCGGCTGGCCGTCGGTCCTCTCTCCGGGCTGCTCGCCGGATTCCTGGCCGGGCTGCGGCTCCGGGTCGGATCGGGGCTGCTCAGGCAGCTGCTCGGGCACGTTCTCACCGGTCTGCTCCTCCGGCGGCTGTTCAGGATTCTGCTCCTGCCCGGACTGGCTGCCGCCTGTTCCGGTTTCCTGCGTAAGCGGCGCGGCGGCAAGCGTGCCGCCGTCTCCGTCGCCAAAGCTCAGTCGGCGCACCGGCTGGATATTCTCCTTTCGGATCGGGTTTTCCGGCTCCTGCCGCTGCATCTGCAGCGCAGGGAGCACGACCGGCGCAAGCAGCGCCGCCGTCAGCACCACGCCGAGCAGAACACGGAACCAGCGTATCGTCCAAAGCTTTCTCATAGAGCCTCCCAGTGCAAAACAAAAACACCCGACCCGCAGACGGATCCGGTGTTCGCAGTTCCAACCGAAGACAGCAATTCTCCTGACTTGCGATCTGGGCGGCTTTCCGCCCGCGTGCTGCTCCTACCTTCTCACGGTTTCCCGCAATGGCTGCCTTTCGGCCCGGCGCTTTCGCGCTTCGGAGCGGCCCTCTCGCGCACAGTTCTTTCGAGTAGGTCCATTCCTTTTTCGCCGCCCCCTGCCGAACACCCCGGCAAGACGCAGCTACACATCTTCGGTATGCTATTTTTTTCGCCTTTATCATACAGCAGGCGCAGGAAAAAGTCTACTGTTTTTTGCGTGTCTTTTCGCGGGGAATGGGCGCTTGGGGCGCACAGAAAACCCGCCCCTGTCATGCGGCGCATGACAGGGGCGGGTTGGGGGTATCGCTTATGCCGCTTCCTTGGTCATGTTCATGAGCACCTTTGCTCCCATTGCGCGGGTCGCAGTGCCCTTCGGGTTGAAGGCCCCGTTGGAGCCTGCCAGATAACCGGCGGCGGTGCAGTAGGTGACGGATTCGAGCGCCCATTCGCCGATCGCGTTAACGTCGGTGTAGGTGAGCTTCTCGGTGATGCCATCGGCGGTCTTGCCGCCGATCTTGTCATAGCCGTAGAGGACCTTTGCCATTTCCTGACGGCTGATGGCCTTGGTGGGCTTATAGGTGCCGTCTTCATAGCCGTCGACGATCTTGTTCGCGCTTGCCCACAGAACGGCGTCCGCGTACCAGCTGCCGTCCGTGCAGTCGGTGAACTTCTCGCTGACCTTACCGGTCACCTCAGGAGAACCGGCCATGCGGTACAGGACCGTTACAAGCATACCGCGGGTCAGAGCGCCGTTCGGGCCAAAGGTCGTTTCGCTCAGGCCCTTCATGAAGTTCTTGTCTGTGACATAGTTGACAGCCTCAACCGCCCAGTTGCCGTCGAGCACGTCGGTGTACGGGGTGGCAATGACCGTGATGCGGCCCTGCGGAGCAGCATAGGTTGCGGGAACGATGCCGCCCAGGCTGTCCTTGATGTAGTTGATCAGGACCTGATTGTCCAGCATGACGGAATCCTGCAGCAGCTTGTTGTCCGCGAACATATTGATGCCGTCGCCGGAATCCTTGAGCATATAGTTGTGGGACGCGACCGTGTATGTAGCCTTCGGATCAATATCGACATACTTGCCGTTCTTCAGGACCTTGACGTTCTTGACGCGGTACGCGCCGTCGACGGAGACGAACATGGATTTGTCGTCGCCCTTTGCAGAGGACTTGACCGTGGTGTCGATGGTGTACTTCAGGCCGGAAACCTGCAGGAAGCCGCCCATTTCACCAACGGAGTTCTCCCCGTCGGAGTAGGTGGACATGGTGTTGCGGGCCGTCCATTCGAGAGCGTCGATGATTTCCTGACCGGTCGCTTCGACGACGCAGAGCGCGTTGCCGTATGGATGGACCTTGATGATCTGGCCGTAAGTGATATCGCCTGCGGGGATATCGGCACGGATACCGCCGCCGTTGACGAGGGCGATGTCAGCGCCGGAAACGGCGCGGTACGCGTCGGCGCAGAGGTCGCCGAGGTTGGTTTCGCGGTTGCGGACAGCGCGGGTGCCGTCGGCGCGCTTCGTGGTCAGGTCGACGGAGGTTCTGGCGACAACGGTGTTGACAAGGGCTTCATTCTTTTCCTGAATGGACTTGACAAACGCGTCGGCCGTATCGTCCTTGGCGGCATAGTCGGAGACAAGCTCCGTGGTGAACACGCCGTTGGAGATGGTCAGTTTGCCGATGTTGACGAGCTTCGTGCCCGTGGAGGACAGGGGGATCTCCTTGCCGTCCTTGTTCTTGACCAGCTCCATGGCAATGGTGGAATGGGAGTGGCCGTCGAGCACGGCGTCGATGCCGGTGGTGTTGGCGATCAGGTCGGTCGAGCGCCACGGCTCGGAGGATTCGTCAACGCCCAGATGTGCAAGGGCGACAACGTAGGTCGCGCCGTCCTTCTTGGCAGCGTCAACGGTTTCCTGCACCTTGTTATAAAGGTCAGCGCCCTTGTTGCCCTCCGCGAAGGAGTAGACGAAATTGCCGTTGGCGTCCTGGAAGTAGGTCGGGGTGGACTTGGTGAAGGATTCGGGCGTATCGATGCCGACGAACGCGACCTTGATATCGCCGTAGGTCTTGATCTCATACGCCTTGTAGCCGGTCAGACCCTTGCCGTCCTTGGCCGTATAGGTCAGGTTGCAGCACAGGTACTGATACTTGGCCTTGTCGATGAGCTTCTGAAGCTGCGGCAGGGTGTAGTCAAATTCGTGGTTGCCGAAGGCAGCAAAATCATAGCCGACTTCATTCATAATATCGACCAGATATTCACCCTTGGACAGCGTGCCGATGACGTCGCCCTGCACGGAGTCGCCGCAATCAACGAGCGCAACGTAGTTATACGCGGCCTGCATCTCCTTTTTGTAAGCAGCCAGACCGGCATAGCCGATGTTGTCGTCAACGGCGCAGTGCACGTCGTTGGTGTACAGAATCACAATGTCGTTGGATTTCTCGTCTGCTGCGAACGCTGTGGTCATAAGGCCCAGCATCAGGCATGCCGCCAGCAGAAGTGCAATCAGTTTCTTCATAGTATCCTCCCTTTACATCTTATCTGTCCTTGGACAGATGGTATGTCTATATTATACTACAAAGAACCGTCGTCAGCTATTCACAAATGTTTGAAATCCGATGTCCATTTTTCGTTATAATGCACAAATTGTGTAGAACATTAGTGTATGAAACCAAGTAAAGCTGTCAGTGCGTTACGGTGTCGGCTGTTCCTCGGCGAACGGTTCCCCTTTCAGAACGACCCCGCGCAGGAAGCGGAACGTCTCCTTCTCGCCGCGTTCGGCGAGCATCGTGAGCAGAAAGCGCAGTCGCTTCATGGTCTGCGGGTGCACGAGCCGCGATTCGTTCGCCCGGTCCAGATACTGCAGCGGGGATGCGTCGGTATAGGCCGCGCCCTGATATGTCTTGCAGGCCGCAATGCGGTCAGCAACCATTTCGCACAGGTATCTGACCGGCATATCGACCGGCTCATACGTTCTCGTTTTGGGGCTCAGATCCGTCCAGTATTCAAAATGGTGACGGTTGCGGCCCTTGTGGTGCATCCAGGCAAGAGAATAGCCGTTCGCCTCACGCTCGGCGGTGTTCGGACTGCGGTCGCCCTGATAGTACCGGACGCCCGCCAAAAACTCGGTTGGCGAATATTTGGACAGGTCATGCGTCAGTCCCTGCCAGATCAGGCCCATGCGAAAGCAGCCGCGCATGACCAGGTGCCGGTGATGTGTGATCGTTTTCAGATGTCCCCAGAATTTATTCATTGCGCAGCCCTCCCGTTTTTCTCATTACATTATACGATAAATCCGTTCCGGCTGCAACGCAGAAAAATTTTAAAAGCCTATTGACAAGCTAGGGAATGTGTGGTAGGATACAGCCATCCGATAGATGTTACCAACATACTATTTTAGTTCCATTTGAGTGAGGGCACAGATATGATCCTGCATCTTCTTCCGTGCGCCGTGTTCCGATGTCGGATGTGACAAAGGAACCGGATCGACGCTTTCATTTTATAAAATATAAAGGAGATTTTGAATATGTCCAACATTTATACTTCCGCTGACCAGCTGATCGGCAAGACTCCCCTGCTGGAGCTGACGCACATCGAAAAAGAGCTGAACCTCAAGGCCAGAATCCTGGCCAAACTTGAATACTTCAACCCCGCCGGTTCCGTCAAGGACCGCATTGCGAAGAAAATGATCGACGACGCGGAGGCTGCGGGTCAGCTGAAGCCCGGCTCTGTCATCATCGAGCCGACCTCCGGCAATACCGGCATCGGCCTCGCCTCCGTCGCGGCAGCCAGAGGCTACCGGATCATCATCGTCATGCCTGAGACGATGTCCGTTGAGCGCCGTCAGCTTATGAAAGCCTACGGCGCGGAGCTTGTGCTGACGGAGGGCGCCAAGGGCATGAAGGGCGCGATCGCCAAGGCGGATGAGCTGGCGAAGGAGATCCCGAACAGCTTTGTGCCGGGCCAGTTCGTCAATCCCTCGAACCCGAAGGCCCATATCGAGACAACAGGCCCCGAAATCTACGCGGATACCGACGGCAAAGTCGATTACTTCGTTGCAGGTGTCGGCACCGGCGGCACGGTCACCGGCGTTGGGCAGTACCTGAAGCGCAAGGTTCCGTCCGTGAAGGTCGTCGCGGTCGAACCGGCCTCGTCCCCGGTTCTGTCGCAGGGCGTGGCAGGCGCGCACAAGATTCAGGGCATCGGCGCGGGCGTTGTCCCCGCTGTGCTCGACACGAAGGTCTATGACGAGATCATCCCCGTTTCGAACGAGGACGCGTTTGCAGACGGCAGGCTCGTCGGCAGAAAAGAGGGCGTTCTGGTCGGCATTTCCTCCGGCGCGGCGCTCCACGCAGCAGTTGAGCTGGCCAAGCGTCCGGAAAATGAGGGCAAGACCATCGTCGTCCTCTTCCCCGATACCGGCGACCGCTACCTCTCTACCCCGCTGTTCGCGGATTGATCCTGCATGATGTGCCAAGCCCCGGCTTCCATTTTGAACGGAAGCCGGGGCTATCATTTTATCCTGTGATATCCTCATACAGCGCCCACATGGCGTCGACGGTGCATTCGGAGAAGCGGTTCTGGGCGGCAAGCTCCGTGCCGTAGCTGTCCAGGAGCATCGGGCGGTAGGTGTACCAGCCAGTGTTCTCATTGCGGAGAATGACGTTGATGGTCGGCTTGAGGTCGTATTCCGATACGTGCGTTCCGTCCGCGTCCTTGACGATGGTGACGCTGGCCATGCCGCCGAGGAGGTTCATTTTCTCCTTCTGGTGCGACAGGAAGTTTCCGAGACTGTAATAGACCGGCACGTCGCGGCCGTCGGATGCCGTAAGCAGCTCGACCGGCTGGAGCGTGTGCGTGTGACCGCCGATGATGAGATCCGCGCCCGCGTCCGCCATTGCCTGCGCCCAGGTGAGCTGGTCGTTGTCCGGACTGAAGGTGTCCTCCGTGCCCCAGTGCGGGAAGACGATGACGAAATCCGCCGCCTGCTTTGCCTGCTCGATGCGGCCGCAGACCGTTTCCTGACTGGAAAGCATATCGATCATCCAGCGCTTTTCGGGCATGGAGTTGTTGAGGCCGTAAGTGAAGTTCAGCATGGCGATGCGGATGCCGTTTTTCTCGACGATGGAGATCGCCTCGGCATCAGCCTCCGTGTCATGGATGCCGAGCGTGGTGATCTCCGGATATGTCTCGTGGAAATAGGACAGCGTATCCGTGATGCCGGTTTCCTTTTTGTCAAAGCAGTGGTTGCTGGCGAAGGTCACGACGTTGAAGCCCGTATCGGCCAGCGCGTCGGCGACCTCGATGGGCGAACCGAAGACCGGATAGCTTTCGATCAGCTCACGGTCCTTGACGAGGATCGTCTCCTGATTGATGCAGGCCAGATCATACTGCCGGACGGTGGGGCGGATATCGTCGAAGAACGACGTGAAATCATAGCCGCCCTCCGGCGTCTGCGCGGACCAGTAGACGCAGTTGTGGATCAGATCGTCTCCCAGCGCCATGAGCGTCACGCGGGACTCTGCTGTCTGCTCTGCAGGCTGCTGTGCGGGCTGCTCCTGCGGCTCCGGCTCCTGTACGGCAGGCTCAGTCTGCTGTACAGGCGTCTGGGCAGGGGCAGAAGCCGCCTCGGCGGCAGCCCTTGCGTCGGACATGCGCGGCGTGAACGCCGCCTGCACGACCCACATCCCGCCGAAAACGACGGCGGCAAGCAGAAGCAGGATCAGGATCAGGCCCAGCGCAACGGAGGGCTTTTTGTTCGGGGCTGCGGACATGGTGCGCACATCCTTTCGGTGAAATTTACTGAAAGCATCGGTTCCTCAGGAAATGATGCCGTATTCCGCCTTGACGGTCAGAATGCGCAGAACGCTCTCGTCAATGCGGGCCTGCGAAAGCGCGCCGTCGGCGACGGCGGCCTTGACGGCGTCGAACGCGGCCTGCAGATCGGACGGCATGAGGATCATGTCGCATCCGGCGGCAAGGGCCTTGACGGCGGCATCGCCTGCGGAATAATGGTCGGTGATGGAGGCCATGGAGTGCGAGTCGGTGATGATGACGTTCTGATAGTCCAGCTTGTCGCGCAGGATATCCGTCACGATGGATGCGCTCAGATCGGCGGGCGTATCGCTGCCGGTGACATTCGGGTAGGACAGGTGCGAGACCATGACGAACGGGACGCTCCCCTCCGAGGCGATGATGGACTGGAACGGGACAAGGTCACAGCCTTCCAGCTCACTGAGGGTCTTTTCGACGATCGACGTGCCGTTGTGATCGTCGACGGTGGCGCTGCCGTAGCCGGGGAAGTGCTTGAGGCATGAGACAATGCCCTCGGCGCGCAGGCTCTTGACGATCACACCGGCCAGCGACGCGCACAGCTCCGGATCAGAGCCGAACGAGCGGCTGCCGATGACGCTGTCCGCACCCTGCGCAACGTCCGCGACCGGGGCAAAGTCCAGATTGAAGCCCAGCGCGTGCAGGCTGCCGCCGATGTCCTGCCCGGCGGCATAGGCCGCTGCGGGATCCTGCTGCTTGCCGAGCGAACGCATATCGCCGACGGACGGCACGCCCATGTCCGGGTTGCTGCCGACGCGGCTGACGGTGCCGCCCTCCTCGTCAACGCCGAGGAAGAGCGGAATTTTTGCGTAGGACTGCGTGTTTTCCAGCAGCGCGACGGTCTGTTCGCGGTCTTCAAGGTTTTTCGCGAAATACACGATGCCGCCGACCGGGTACTGCTCCAGCGCTTTCTTTGTTGTCTCCCCCGCTACGGTGGCGGTGTTGACGTTTGTGATGGCCTCCGGCGTTACGAAGAACAGCTGCCAGATCTTTTCCTCGTCCGTCATGGTATCGAGAAGCGCCTGCGCCGTCTGCTGTGCGGCGGAGGCTTCCGGAGCGTCCGGCGTCTGCGGGTCTGTTTCATTCTGATCATCCGTACCCGGCTGTGGCTGCTCGTCCGGCGTCTCCGGCTGGGCGGCCTGGCCGGGAAGCTCGCCCTCGTAGGGCGCTTCGCGCTCCGGCTCTACGGTCGTCGGTTCGTTGGAAAACACGCCGTCCGTCTGGATGGTCTCGGCCTGCTCGGGCTTCTGCTTTTCCGGGAGCGTCTTCCACAGAAGAACGCCGACACCGGCCAGCAGCGCAATGCAGAACAGAACGGCGAGCATGGCGGGTAATTTACTGCGGGAATGTTCCATAGCGTCGATCCCTCACTTGTGATAGAGCGTGTGCGACTGATAGACCGGCTCGAACGTAACGTTCATGCCGAGGCGCTTAAACATCCCCTCGTCGACCGAGGAGAGAATGACGGACGAATGCACCTGACTGCCGCGCAGGGAGGCCAGCGCCTCCATGGCAAGCTCGGCGGTCGGATTCGTCACGGCGCTGATGGACAGCGCGATGAGGACCTCGTCCGTGTGCAGGCGGGGGTTGGAATTGCCCAGATGCTCGATCTTCAGGTGCTGGATGGGGGCGAGGACCATCGGAGAAATGAGGTTCACGCGATCGTCGATCCCGGCGGAAAGCTTGATCGCGTTCAGAAGCGCGGCGCACGACGCACCCATCAGACCGGAGGTCTTGCCGGTGACGAGCCGCCCGTCCGGCAGCTCGATCGCTGCGGCAGGCGCGCCCGTCTCGGCAGCCTTGGCCCGCGCGGCGGGGACGGTTCTGCGCATGGACACGTCCAGATGCAGCGAATTCATGAGCATTTCCTGCTTGCGCAGCTCCTCGGGCATGGCGACGCCCTTTTTGACGGCGCAGGCGGAGGCGAAATAACGCCGGATAATCTCCTGATACGACGCTTCGCGGCAGGCATCATCGTCGCAGATGGCAAAGCCCGCCATGTTGACGCCCATATCCGTCGGGCTTTTATACGGGCACTCGCCGAAGATGGAGCGGAAGATCGTTTCGAGCACCGGGAAGATCTCGATGTCGCGGTTATAATTGACCGTTGTTTCGCCGTAGGCCTCAAGGTGGAAGGGGTCGATCATGTTGACGTCGGCCAGATCGGCTGTCGCGGCCTCGTAGGCGAGGTTGACCGGGTGCTTGAGCGGCAGGTTCCAGATCGGGAACGTCTCATATTTTGCGTAGCCCGCGTTCACGCCGCGCTTATGCTCCTGATAGAGCTGGCTGAGGCAGGTCGCCATCTTGCCGGAGCCGGGGCCGGGGGCCGTGACAATGACGATGGGGCGGCTGGTTTCGATATACTCGTTTCTGCCGTAGCCCTCATTGGAAACGATGAGATTGATATTCGAAGGATAATCCGCGATGGGATAGTGCCGGTAGACCTTCACGCCCAGCGCCTCCAGCTTGCGCTGGAACGCCTCAGCGGCCTGCTGGCCCGCGTACTGCGTGATGACGACGCTGCCGACATAGAGTCCGATGGAACGGAACGTGTCGATCAGGCGCATGACATCCAGATCGTAGGTAATGCCGAGATCGCCCCGGCGCTTGTTCATTTCAATGTGGGCTGCGTTGATGGCAATGACGATCTCCGCCTGCTCCTTGAGCTGCAGCAGCACCTTCATCTTGCTGTCCGGCTGGAAGCCGGGCAGGACGCGTGAGGCGTGATAGTCGTCAAAAAGCTTGCCGCCGAATTCCAGATAGAGCTTGCCGCCGAAATGCGCGACGCGCTCCAGGATCCGTTCGGACTGCAGCTTCAAATACTTCTGATTGTCAAATCCAATTTTCATAAATCTTTCCCTGTCCAGCGCATGGCAGAAGCTTCTGCCGATTTTGTACTACACTTCACATCATATATCATAAACCGAAACCGAAAACTTTGCAATCACCAAACGGAAAAACACGAAAATTTTCCCCGTTCGCGAACGCTGGGCAGGCCGCCGTATATCCTGCGGGCTTTGCGGCAAACCTTGACTTTGGAGTAAAAAAACCGTATACTATATCTAATTATAGTGGGTGGAATGCCCGTTACAGCACGAAATATTGTGAGGAATCCGCATGAAAGAACAAAAAGCCTATGGAAACGAGTCCATCTCGTCTTTAAAGGGCGCGGACCGCGTCCGGCTGCGGCCGGCGGTCATTTTCGGCTCGGACGGCCTGGAGGGCTGTGAGCACGCCGTTTTTGAAATTCTGTCCAACGCCATCGACGAAGCGCGCGAGGGCTACGGCCGGCAAATTCTCGTGACGCGCTATGAGGATCATTCCATTGAGGTCGAGGACTTCGGGCGCGGCTGTCCGGTCGACTGGAACGAAAAAGAGGGAAAATACAACTGGGAGCTTGTCTTCTGCGAGCTTTACGCAGGCGGTAAGTACCAGAACAACGCGGGCGGCGACTATGAATTCTCGCTGGGCCTGAACGGCCTCGGCTCCTGCGCCACGCAGTATTCATCCGAATATTTTGACGCGATCATTCGCCGTGACGGATTTAAATACACGCTGCATTTTGAAAAGGGTGAGCTTGTCGGCAAGATGAAAAAGGAGCCGGCCGACCGCAAGGCCACCGGTTCCGTCTTCCGCTGGAAGCCCGATCTGGCCGTCTTCACCGACATCAACATTCCGAAGGAATATTTTGAGGACACGCTCAAGCGGCAGGCTGTTGTCAACGCGGGCGTGACGTTCACGTTCCGCGATCAGGAAGGCGGCAAATTCGTCAAGACGGATTACTGCTATCCCAACGGCATTTTGGATTATGTAAACGAAATTGCAGGTGAGCAGACGCTGACCATGCCGCAGTTCTGGGAGGCCGAGCGCAAGGGCCGCGACCGTGAAGACAAGCCGGAATACAAGGTGCGCATTTCCGCCGCCCTTTGCTTCTCGAACCGTGTCAACCGTCTCGAATACTATCACAATTCTTCTTGGCTCGAACATGGCGGCGCGCCAGAAAAGGCCGTCAAGAATGCCTTTGTCTACGCCATTGACGCCTACTGCAAGCAGACGAACAAATACACGAAGTCCGAATCGAAGATCACGTTTCAGGACGTGGCCGACTGTCTGGTGCTGGTGACGAACTGCTTCTCCACGCAGACCTCGTATGAGAACCAGACAAAAAAGGCCATCACGAACAAATTCGTGCAGGACGCCATGGCGGAATTTTTCCGCGACCGGCTGCACGTCTATTTCATCGAAAACAAGCAGGAGGCAGACCGCATTGCCGATCAGGTGCTGGTCAACAAGCGGAGCCGTGAATCGGCGGAAAAGGCGCGTCTGAACATCAAGAAAAAGCTGACCGGCAATCTTGATATCGCCAACCGCGTGCAGAAATTCGTCGACTGCCGCACGAAGGACGTGTCGAAGCGCGAAATTTATATCGTCGAGGGCGATTCCGCGCTCGGCTCGGTCAAACTCTCGCGCGACGCGGAATTTCAGGGCATCATGCCTGTACGCGGCAAGATTCTGAACTGTCTGAAGGCTGATTACGACCGCATTTTCAAGTCCGACATCATCACCGACCTCATCCGCGTGCTTGGCTGCGGTGTGGAGGTGCAGACGAAGAAGACGAAGGATCTGTCCGCGTTTGATCTGGAAAATCTGCGCTGGAACAAGGTCATCATCTGCACCGACGCCGACGTCGACGGCTACCAGATCCGCACGCTGATCCTGACCATGATCTACCGGCTGTGCCCGACGCTCATTCAGGAGGGCTATGTGTATATCGCGGAATCGCCCCTGTATGAGATCACGTGCAAGGACAAGACGTGGTTTGCATACACCGACGCGGAAAAATCCGAGATCGTCAAGAAGCTGGAGGGCAAAAAGCTCTCCATCAACCGCTCGAAGGGTCTTGGCGAAAACGACCCGGAAATGATGTGGATGACGACCATGAACCCTGCCACGCGCCGCCTCATCAAGGTCATGCCGGAGGATATGGAGCGCACGATGCAGATTTTCGATCTGCTGCTGGGCGATAATCTGCAGGGCCGCAAGGAGCATATCGCGGAAAACGGATATAAATATCTCGATCAGCTGGATGTGTCGTGAGATGCGCCCCCAAGGCTTCCCTTTATTCAAAGCGAATCCTTGGGCGCTCCCGTACCCGTTGTAGGGGCCGATGCCCACCCCAGGGCCCCCGGACAAGTACACATCGGCCCGTTGGGAAGTTACGAATTCGCCGTAGATTCCCGTAAAAACAGTGCATTCTGCCGGGCGGACAGAGTCGTCCGCCCCTACAGAGAGCAGGGCCGTAAAAGATTATTCGTAGGGGCCGACGACTCTGTCGGCCCATTGGGCAGTTGCGAATTCGCCGAAGATTTTCGCAAAATCGGTGCATCCTGCCGGGCCGATGTGGGCATCGACCCCTACAAAGGCCCTTCGGGCCACCTTCCCCCTAGGAGAAGGCTTTGAGGAACGAACGATAAGGAACGATCAACTATGCCAAAGAAAAAACAACCGGAAAGCAAAAAGCATGACGACCCGAATGTGATGGGGCTGCGGGCGGAGGTGCTCGAGCAGCCGATCTGTCAGACGCTGGAGTCCAACTATATGCCCTACGCCATGTCGGTCATCGTCTCGCGCGCCATTCCGGAGATCGACGGCTTCAAGCCGTCGCACCGCAAGCTTCTGTACACCATGTACGAAATGGGGCTCCTCACAAAGCCCCGCACCAAATCCGCCAACATCGTCGGCCAGACGATGAAGCTGAACCCGCACGGCGACGCCGCCATCTATGAGACGATGGTGCGTCTGGCGCGCGGCAACGAGACGCTGCTGCACCCATTTATCGACTCCAAGGGCAACTTCGGCAAGGTCTATTCGCGCGATATGGCCTACGCCGCCTCGCGTTACACCGAAGCGAAGCTCGAGCCGATCTGCGCCGAGCTGTTCCGCGATATCGACGCCGATACCGTCGATTTTGTCGACAATTACGACGGCTCCATGCAGGAGCCTGTGCTGCTGCCGACAACGTTCCCGAACGTGCTGGTCTCGGCCAACATGGGCATCGCTGTCGGCATGGCGTCGAATATCTGCTCGTTCAATCTGGCCGAGGTCTGCCGCACGGCGATCGCGCTCATCAAAAACCCGAACGCGGATCTGCTGGACACGCTTCCGGCCCCGGATTTCCCGACGGGCGGCGAAATTCTCTACGATCCTGCCCAGATGCAGCAGATCTACGAAACGGGCCGCGGCTCGTTCCGCCTGCGGGCAAAGTGGCGCTATGTCAAGGACGGGAACATGATCGAGATCTACGAGATCCCCTACACAACGGCCACGGAGATCATTCTGGACAAAGTCGCCGAGCTGATCAAGGCAAATAAGATCCGCGAGATCAGCGATATGCGCGACGAAACCGACCTGAACGGTCTGAAGCTCACCATCGACTTGAAGCGCGGCGCGGACCCGGACAAGCTCATGCAGAAGCTGTTCAAGACGACGACGCTGCAGGATGCGTTCGGCTGCAACTTCAACATTCTCATTGCCGGTATGCCGCGCGTGATGGGCGTGCGCGAAATTTTCTCCGAGTGGACGGCGTGGCGCACCGAATGCGTCCGGCGCAGACTCTATTTCCAGATGAACAAAAAGAAGGACAAGCTGCACCTGCTGAAGGGCCTCGGCAAAATTCTTCTCGATATCGACAAGGCCATCCGCATCATCCGCGAGACGGAGCTGGATGCGGAGGTCGTCCCGAACCTCATGATCGGCTTCGGCATCGATCAGGTACAGGCGGAATACGTCGCGGAGATCAGGCTGCGCAACATCAACAAGGAATTCATCCTGAACCGGTTGAAGGAGACGGAGTCCCTTGAAAAGGAGATCGCCGACCTCGAAGCGACGCTCGGCTCTGAGAAAAAGGTGCAGGCGCTCATCTGCAAGGAGCTGGAGCAGGTCGCGCAGAAATACGGTAAGGAGCGCAGGACGACCCTTGTGTATGACCACGAGCTTCCGCAGGAGCCGGAAGACGAGCCGGAAAACGACTATCCCGTCACGGTCTTCCTCTCCCGCGAGGGCTATTTCAAGAAGATCACAGCACAGTCACTGCGCATGTCCGGCGAACAGAAATTCAAAGAGGGCGACGGTCTGCTCCTGACCCGTCCGGCGCAGAACAGCGAGGAGATGCTGGTCTTTACCGACAAATATCAGGTCTACAAGACGAAAATTTCCGATTTTGCCGACGGAAAAGCCTCCACGCTCGGCGATTTCCTGCCCGGTAAGCTCGGCTTCGATGAGGGCGAGAGCTTTCTGACGGTCATTTTCCCCGGAAAATACGAGGGCAATCTGCTCTTCGTCTTTGAAAACGGCAAGGCGGCGAAGGTCGCTGCGAGCTGCTATGACACCAAATCCAACCGCAAGCGGCTGACGGGCGCATACTCCGACAAGAGCCCGCTCCGGGCCGTGATCGATCTGCCGGAGGAAAAGCAGATCGTCATCCGCGCAACGGACGGGCGCGTGCTCGTGTTCTCCACGGCGCAGCTTTCCGCCAAGACCACGCGCGCGACGCAGGGCGTCGCTGTGATGAGCCTGAAGCGAAAGGCCACCATCGAATCGGCCGCGGAGCTGGAAAAAACACCGCTCAGCAACGTAGGCCGCTATTCGGCCCGGACGCTGCCCGCCGCGGGCGCGCTCCTGCGCGGAGAGGACGTCGGCGAAACACAGATGAAGCTGGATATCTGATAAAAAAGAAGTACGGGAGGACGACGGTTTGAAACGTGAAACGCTCAAGACCATCTGGCAGATGGGATGGAAGATCACCCTTGGCAGCGCCATTTTCGCACTCGGCTTCGATCTGTTTCTGGAGCCGAACAATCTGAACGTCGGCGGCATGAGCGGTCTGGCGATGGTCCTGCGCGAGCTTCTGGGCTTCGGCCAGATCGGCGTGATCACCATGCTTTTGAACGTACCGCTGTTTATCCTCGGCGCAAAGAAGCTTGGCAGAAAATTTCTGTTCGGTTCGCTGTCCGGGATGCTGCTGAGCTCCGTATTCATCGATCTGTTCGCCTTTATCCCCGCGCCGAAAACGGAAATTCTGCTCGACAGCCTCTATGGCGGCATTCTCGTCGGGCTTGGCATCGGCCTTGTGTTCCTGTCCGGGGGCTCGACGGGCGGCTCCGATATCGCAGCCAGACTGCTGCGCCGCCGCTTCCGCTCGGCCAGTCTCGGCAAGGTCATGCTGGCGATCGACCTGTTCATCATCACGCTGACCGGCATCGTGTTCCACGATCTGTCCAAGACGCTCTACAGTGCGCTTCCGCTGGCGGCATCGTCGTTCGTGATGGATCAGCTGCTCTACGGGCTGGATCATTCGACCGTCGCGCTGATCATCTCCGAGCACTACCAGACCGTCTCCGAGCAGATCGGAACCCGGCTCGACCGCGGCGCGACCGTACTGGAGGGCAGCGGCAGCTATACCGGCAGTCCCCGGCCCGTGCTGATGTCCGCCGTGCGGCAGAAGGAGCTGCCGGAGCTGAAATCCATCGTGCGTGAGATCGATCCAGACGCGTTTGTGATCCTGCTTCCTGCGCACCAGGTCCTGGGCGAGGGCTTCCGCGGCTCGGGTGAGGAATTATAACGGCAAGGAGGGGCTGCTTTGAAACGCTGGATGATGACGGCTGCGCTTGCTCTGCTGCTGGCAGCCCTGTGCGGGTGCAGCAGGCTGGTCCCGTCCTCCTACACCCTTGTGACCCCGCACAACACGGGCACAAAGGCCGAGCCGCAGAGCGACGTGCTGACGGTTCGCGATTATAAGTCGCTCAAGAACGCCCTGCGGACGCTCGTGCAGAACGGCGTGGAGCATGGCGTGATCCATACGAGCCAATATTCCGGCGACGTCGAGGAGGATCTTCCCGCCGCCGTGTACGAGTTTTCGCGCGAGGATCCGATCGGCGCGTACGCCATCGACTATATCACGCACGACTGTACGCTGATCGTCGCCTATTACGAGATCAGGATCGATATCACGTTCCGCGATGTGCGCACGCCGCTGGACGAGATCGAATATGTCGGCAGCGAGTCGGAGGCAAAGCGTCTGCTGTGTCAGGCGCTGGAGAATTACGACGACCATCTGACGCTCTACGCGACCTATCCGGGCCAGCCCGACTATGCGGCGCTTGTGCAGGATTACTGCGGCGCGCATCTGAAGGAGCAGTCCGCGCAGCCGGAGCTGACCGTCACGTCCTATCCGGCTGACGCCCGCAACCGCATTGTGGAGCTGGTATTCGACTATCCGGCCTCCCGGCTGGAGCTGCGGAGTATGCAGCAGGACGTATCCGAGAGTCTGCGCGCGGCGGAAATTTATGTCCGCTACTGCACGAGTGAGACGGAAAAGGCCTCGCTGCTGTTTACGTATCTGGCCGAGCGCTTCCCATATCAGGAGGGCACCAGCCGCACCCCGGTCTATTCCGCGCTCTGCCAGGGCATTGCCGACAGCAAAAGCATGGCGCAGAGCTGGCAGCTGCTGTGCGATGAGGCGGGCCTTACCTGCCAGACCGTCAGCGGTATGCGCGGCAGCGAAAGCTATTACTGGAACATCATGCAGCTTGACGGCGGCTACTGCCACGTCGATATCCTGCGCGACCTGCTTGGCGGCGGAACGCTCCGGCTGCGCTATGACGAGGATATGACGGGCGAATATTACTGGGATCAGCCCCAGACGCCTGCCTGCCCGGCACCCGTTCCGGAGGAGCCGCCCGTCGAGGACCCGGAAGAGTCTGCGCCTCCCGCTGAGGAAGACCCCGGCACAGCCGTTCCCCCTGACGAGGAGCCTGCACCGCCGGAGGAGCCGCAGCCTCCCATTTCTGACGAGCAGACCTGACAAAATGCCCGGACGCGCTGCCGTCCGGGCATTTTCGTGCCATGCTCCGCAGGATAAGGGAAGCCTTGCGCGGCTGCGCGGGATGTGGTAAGATAAGAAAAAACAAAGGAAGCGCATTGCATGGAAACACAGAGGCTGCCGGAGGGCGTGGAGCTTTCCTATACGGACCGCGCCGTGCATCTGACGACGAACGGCGCGCTTATGGCCTATCTGCGGCAGCGGGGCAACGGCTCCCCGCCCCCCCCCCGCCCCATTTTTGGGGGCGACGCGGCGGGGGCCGGGCCGTTTTGGCCTTTCCGGCGGCGGGGGGGCACCGCCTCGCTGCCGCTCAGCCGCATGATTCTGGACGGCTACGCGGCGGAGCACGGCGCGCAGCTGCACATTACGGAGCGCTCCATGGCCACGGAGCTGCTGATCCACGCGTATCTGGACGGCATTTTTGACCGCTGGATGCGCGCCGGAGAGGCGCACGGGCATCAGGACAGAAGGCTTTACAAAACGGCGAAGCGGCTGAAAAACGCGACCGCCGTGATCGATATGGGCGAGCGCAGCGTCGACGCGAACCGGTGGGTCTTCGACCTGCTTGCCCCCGGCTACAGGATCCTCTGCTTCCTGCTGGGAAGCAGGGCGTGAGGAGTCTTTATGAACGCATTGACGGAAAAACGATATCTGACGCTGCCGGAGCCGTCCGCCGGAGATACGCTTGCCGCGCGGGAACGGCTGCTGGCCGCGCTGCCGGAGGGCTGCCGTCTGACGCTCGGGTGTATGCAGCAGCTGTATCCGGTGCTGCACGAGGCGGGCTATCGCGTTACGGTGACGCTCTGCCCGGGTGCGGGCGGGACGGATGTCGTGCGCGTCGAGCCGGGGGACACGACAGACCGGAATTATGGTCTTTGCCTCGATATCGGCAGCACGACGATGCAGATGGAGCTTGTCGACCTGCTCTCCGGGAAGACGCTTGCGGAGGCAGCCTGTACCAACAGCCAGACGCAGTTCGGCGCGAACATCCTCGACCGCATTCTGGCCGTGAAGGAGAACCCTGACAATCTGCACACGCTTCAGGCGCTGACGCTTCACGACGTGCGGCAGATGATCGAGCGCTGCTGCGCGCAGGCTGGTGTTCCGCCGGAGGCTGTCTCGGCCATGACGGTCGGCGGCAATACGACGATGCTGCACTTTTTCCTCGGCTGCGACCCGTGGCAGGTGTTCCAGAGTCCCTATACGCCGGTATTTTTTGACCCCGGCGTGCTGCGCGCATCGGAGCTTGGACTTCCCATCGCGGGGAATATTTTCTGTATGCCCGCAATCGCAAATTATCTGGGCGGCGATATCACGAGCGGTCTTCTGATGACGGATCTCGACACGCGGGAGGATCTGGCGCTGTTTCTCGATATCGGCACAAACGGCGAGCTGGTGCTCGGCTGCCGGGAATTTCTGCTCATGGGAGCGGGAGCCGCCGGGCCTGCGCTTGAGGGCGCGGTCAGCAGATCCGGTATGCGCGCCGAGCCGGGCGCGATCTGCCGCATCAAGATTGGCCCCGACAACCGTCTTCGGTATGAGACAGTCGGCGGCCTTCCGCCGAAGGGCATCTGCGGCTCCGGCATTCTCGATCTGATTGCGGAGGGGTTTCTGTCCGGCTGGATCGATTCGGCGGGAAATCTGCAGAAAAGCGCCTCACCGTGCATCCGCGACGTGTGGGACGACACCAGACAGCGCAACGTCCCGGCCATCATCTACGCCTACGACAGCAATGTGCCGCTCTATTTTACACAGGACGACATCGGGGAATTTCTGACCTGCAAGGCCGCCGCGCATACGATGGTCGCGACGCTTCTGGAAAGCGTGAACGTCAGTCCGTCGGAGATCGGCGCGTTCTATCTCGCGGGCGGCTTCGGGACGCATTATGATCTGGAATCCGCGATCACGGTCGGTCTGTACCCCGATCTGCCGCGCGAAAAATTCAAAATTCTCGGCAACTCCTCCCTCGCAGGCGCAAAACGCCTGCTGCTGGATACGGGCTGCCGGGCGCGGCTGGATCAGATCCGCGCGCTTGCGACGTATGTGCAGTTCGGGGAGATGGAAAAATTCGTAGAGAATATGCAGGCGGCCAGATTCCTGCCGCATACGGACGCGTCGCGCTACCCGAGCGTGATGCGGAGCAGACTGATGCGGTTGAGGCAGTTGTATTTTGCTTGAGATTTCCAAAAATTGAAACCGTTCCCCGGCCCTCATCCGGCCCTTCGGGCCACCTTCCCCAGTGGGGAAGGCTTTCGGTGCGCGCCCGCAGCTTTCTGTTGTTTTTTGTGGATACCTGTGATAAAATAAAAAAAGAAATCAGAAACGGAAGGATTTCCGCATGATTCAAATCGAAACAACATCGCATGACCCGTTTTTTAATCAGGCGTTTGAGGACTATGTGTTCCGCACCTACCGTGAGGGCGATGTGCTGCTGCTGTGGCGCAACCGGCCTGCTGTCGTCGTCGGGTGCTATCAGAATATCTGCCGGGAGGTGCATATGCGTGCACTTCTGGACAGGGGTATTCCCGTCGTGCGCCGGATGTCGGGCGGCGGGACGGTCTATCATGACCTTGGGAACCTCAACTATACGCTCATATCTGACCAGACGGGGCCGCTCGACTACGACCGCTGTCTGGAGCCGGTCATCCGGGCGCTGAACGCGCTCGGCGTTCCGGCGCAGAAAAACCGCACCTGCGATATCGCCGTGGACGGCAAGAAAATCTCCGGCAGTGCGCAGAAGATCGCGGGCGGGCGCGTCCTGCACCATGGGACGCTGCTGTTTGATTCCGCCCTGTCGCTGCTGGATGAGATCACGACCGGCAGGAAAAACGACGCGTTCTGCTCCAAGGGAACGGAATCGGCCATCTGCACGGTCACGAATCTGCGCCCTTATCTCAAGGACGACTGCGAGATCGTCACGTTCGCAAAGCGGCTGGCGGAGCAGTTGCTGCCGCCCGGCTCGGAGCAGATCCGGCTGACAGAGCCGCAGCTGGCCGAGGTACGGAGGCTTGCGGATGAGACTTATCATGCGTGGGACTGGACGTGGGGCAAGACCCCGGCCTTTACGTATGAAAAGAGCGCCGAATTTGCCGGGAAACCGATTTTTGTGCGGTATGAGGCCAGGCGCGGCCTGCTCCGCAATGCCGAGGTGCGCTCTGACGCGCTTGACGCGCAGGCGCTGTGCGCCATGCTGAACGGCGTCCGGCTCGATCCGGCGCTGTTTCTGGAGCTTTGCCGGACGCTTGCGGGCGAACGGGCGGAAGAATTACTGGATTGTCTGATGTAATGAAAAGGAGCATTTGATTATGGAAAAGCAGCTTGTTATGCCGAAATTGCAGCCCGAAATGAAGAGCGGCGTTCTGTGCGCCTGGCTCAAGGACGAGGGCGACGAGATCCACAAGGGCGACGCCCTGTACGAGATCGAGACGGACAAGGTCGTCAACCAGATTGAGGCCACGGAGGACGGCATTCTGCGCCGTCAGCTGTGCGAGGAGGGCGACACCATCGACGCGCTGGCCCCGGTCGCGATCGTCGAAACGAAGTAAAGGCGGGAGATGGAATGGAACGGAAACCTGAATGGCTGCGCGTCCGTTATAACCAGCAGGCCGTGAGCGAGGTTGCGGAGCTGATGCGCGATCTGAAGCTCAACACGGTCTGCAAGGCGGCAAACTGTCCGAATCTCGGCGAGTGCTATCAGAAGCACACCGCCACGTTTATGATCCTCGGCGATGTCTGCACCCGCAACTGCCGGTTCTGCAACGTCACGTGCGGCAAGCCCCTGCCCCCCGACCCGGACGAGCCGGAAAACGTCGCGCAGGCGGCAAAAAAGCTGGGGCTGCGCCACGTCGTTCTGACCTGCTCGACGCGCGACGATTTGCCGGACGGCGGCGCGGAGCACTTTGCGAAGACCGTCCGCGCCATCCGCGCGCTGTGCCCCGGCACGACGGTCGAGACGCTGACGAGCGACATGAAGGGCAGCCATGAGGCCGCCGACATTGTCATCGCCGCGCATCCGGATGTGTTCAATCTGAATATTGAGACGGTCAAAGAGCTTCAGAAGGCCGTCCGCCCGCAGGCGGGCTACGAGCGGACGCTGGGCGTTCTGCGCTATGTAAAGGAAAAGGATCCGACGATCCTGACCAAGACCGGATTCATGGTCGGCCTCGGAGAGACAGACGAGCAGATCTCGGTCCTCATGGATGATATTCTGGCCACCGGCTGCGACATTCTGACGATCGGACAGTATCTCCAGCCGTCGGAAAAGCACTGGAAGCTCGACCGGTACGCAACGCCGGAGGATTTTGCGCGCTATAAGCAGCTGGCGCTAAGTAAGGGCTTCCGCCATGTGGCCTCCGCGCCGCTGGCCCGCAGCTCCTACCGCGCGTGGGAGGCGCTGGAGGACGTGCATGATCTATATTGAGACGGGTTCGACCGACGTTTACTATAATTTTGGCCTTGAGAACTATTTTGCCACGGAAAAGCGCCTGCCCGATACGGTTTTCCTCTTCTGGCGCACAACGCCGACGCTGATGGTCGGCAAGTACCAGAATATTCTCGAGGAGATCAACAAGCCGTATGCCGATGCGCATGGGACCCATCTCGTGCGCCGTATGTCCGGCGGCGGGACGATCTACACCGATCTCGGCGGCTGGCAGTTCACGTTCATTGAGCACTCGCCGGAGCAGCAGATTGAATTCGCGCAGTATATCGGTCCCGTCGTGGACGCCGTGCGCGAGCTGGGCGCGGATGCCAGCTTCAATGGCCGCAACGATCTGCTGATCGACGGCAGGAAATTTTCCGGCAACGCGCAGTACCGTCTGGGCGACTGTATTGTGCACCATGGCTCTTTGCTCTATGACACGAACATCGAGCAGATGGTCGCGTCCACCACGGTCGACCCCTATAAAATTCTCTCCAAGAGCATCAAATCCGTGCGCGACCGCGTGACGAATATCTCCGAGCATCTGCCGCGCAGACTTTCTGTGGAGGAGTTCAAATCCTGCATGGTGCGCCATCTGATGCGCGGCAGCACGGATACCTATACCGTCACTCCGGAGGACGACGCGCGCATCAACCAGCTGGCGCAGGAGAAATTCGCCGCATGGGACGCGATCTACGGCAAGAATCCGCGCTTCAATCTTGAGCGCACAGGCCGCTTTCCCGGCGGGAAGCTCACGTTCCGGCTGGACGTGCAGCGCGGCGTGATCCGCAGCGCGTCCGTCTGGGGCGATTTCTTCTCCACGCTCTCCGCCGAGGCGATCACCGGCGCGCTCACCGGCTGCCGGTATGACCGGGCCGCCGTTCTGGATGCGCTGCGGAAAAATGGGATCGACGGTGCGGTCTATCAGATCAGCGCCGCGGACATGGCCGCGCTGATCGCGGACTGACTGACCAGAACGCAGCCCTTTCGAGGGCTGCGTTTTTCGCACAATTCATAGTTTTTTTACGGATATGGGCTTGCATTTTCAGGGAATGTGTGGTATTATCTCGCTGAAAATTAAATGTGTCTAATTTTTGTTAGCCGTATCTAACATTGAGTGCGGCAGCAATCCAGAACAGGAGGTACATTTTATGAAACATCTTGGTTTGTTCGCGGCTGGCGTTCTGTTTGGCACCGCCGGTCTGAAGATCCTCAGCAGCAAGGAAGCAAAGAACGTTTACGCGCACACCACCGCAGCCGTTTTGCGCGCCAAGGACTGCGTCATGCAGGCCGTGACGGCCGTGCGTGAGGGTGCGGACGATGTCTACGCAGACGCCAAGGCCATCAACGACCGCCGCGCTGCCGAGGCTGCACCTGAGGTGATCGAGGATACCGCTTCGGACGCGGAATAAGTCCGTTAGGTTTGCAAAGGAAGAGCCGTTTTTGCGGCTCTTCTGTTTTTCGGAGGTACAAATCAGCATATGAAGTGTAACATTCTGCATGAGACGCCCGGGCGTATGCGCGTGCATCTCGCGCTTCGCCGGATGTCGCTGCGCGAAGCGGATCTGTTGGAATATGATCTGAAGGGCGTTGCCGGTGTCGTGTCCGTCAAGGTCTTCGACCGGACGCAGGACGCCGTCATCACCTATACCTGCCCGCGTGCGGATATCGTGCGGGCGCTCTCGTCCTTCTCGTTCACGTCAGAGCGGGCGCTTGCCCGCCTGCCGGAGCATACGTCCCGCGCGCTCAACCGCGAGTATGAGGACAAGCTCGTCTTTACCGTCTGCCGCCGCGCGTTCTCGCGGCTGTTCCTGCCGGTTCCGGTGCAGATGGCCATCGCGCTGTTCCGCTCGGTCAAATACATCCGCGCAGGACTCAGTGCCCTGCTGCACGGCAAACTCTCTGTCGCCGTGCTCGACGCGACGGCCGTGACCGTCTCGATGGTGCGCGGCGACTTCGACACCGCAGGCTCCGTCATGTTCATGCTGCGGCTGGGTGAAATTCTGGAGGAGTGGACGCACAAGAAGTCTGTCGCCGATCTGGCCGGTGCGATGGCGCTGAACGTCGACAAGGTATGGCTGCAGTCCGGCGAAACCGAGCTGCTCGTCCCCATCGGCGATGTGAAGCCCGGCGACCGGATGATCGTGCGCACCGGCAATCTCATTCCGCTCGACGGCAAGGTCGTCTCCGGCGAGGCGACGGTCAACCAGGCGTCCATCACCGGTGAGTCCATGCCCGCGCCGAAGCGCGAGGGCAGCTATGTCTATGCCGGGACGGTCGTGGAAGAGGGCGAGTGCATTGTAAACGTGGAAAAGGCGCTCGGCGGAGGCCGGTACGACCGCATCGTGCACATGATCGAGGAATCGGAAAAGCTCAAGTCCACTGCCGAGGACAAGGCTGCGCGCCTTGCCGACCGGCTGGTCCCGTATACGCTGGGCGGCACGGCGCTGACGTATCTCGTCACGCGCAACGTAACGAAGATGCTGGCTGTTCTGATGGTCGACTTCTCGTGCGCGCTGAAGCTGGCCATGCCCATCGCGGTGCTCTCGGCCATGCGTGAGAGCAGCGGCTATCATATTTCTGTCAAAGGCGGACGTTTCCTGGAGGCCGTGGCAAGGGCCGATACAGTGGTGTTCGACAAGACCGGCACGCTGACCTACGCCGAGCCGAAGGTCGCGCAGATCGTGCCCTTCGGCGGACATGAGGAGACGGAAATGCTGCGTCTGGCCGCCTGCCTTGAGGAGCATTACCCGCATTCGATGGCCAACGCCGTTGTGGAGGAAGCCAAGAAGCAGGGGCTCAAGCATGAGGAATATCATTCGCAGGTGCAGTATGTCGTCGCGCACGGCATTTCCAGCATGGTCGAGGGTAAAAAGGTGCTCATCGGCAGTGCGCACTTCGTCTTTGAAGACGAGGGCTGCACCATCCCGGAGGACGAACGAGAAAAATTTGATTCCCTGCCCGCGCAGTATTCCCATCTGTATCTGTGCATCGCGGGCGAGCTTGCCGCCGTCATCTGCATCTTCGACCCGCTGCGCGCCGAGGCAAAGGACGCTATCCGCGCGCTGCACGCCTGCGGCATCAGCAAGGTCGTCATGATGACCGGCGATAACCGCCGGACTGCCGCGTCCGTCGCGGAAGAGGTCGGCGTGGACGAATTCTACGCCGAGGTCCTGCCTGAGGACAAGGCCGCGTTCATCCGCCGGGAAAAGGCTGCGGGCCGCACCGTTATCATGATCGGCGACGGCGTAAACGACTCCCCTGCCCTGTCTGAGGCCGACGCGGGCGTCGCCATTTCGACCGGCGCGGCTATCGCGCGGGAGATCGCCGACATCACCATCGCGTCGGAGGATCTGTTCGAGCTTGTCACGCTGCGCAGAATCAGCGAGGCCCTCATGGGCCGCATCCACCGCAATTACCGCTTCATTGTCGGCTTCAACCTTGGTCTGATTGTCTTCGGCGTGGCCGGACTCCTGCCGCCGACGACCTCGGCGCTCCTGCACAACGCGTCTACGCTCGCCATCAGCTTAAAGAGCATGACGAATCTGCTGCCGGATAAAAAGAATATCTGAATTCTAAGCCTCCCCTTGTCGTGTCAACGCACGGTAAGGGGAGGCATTTGTTGCAAATTACAGAGTGCGCTCCCGTTTGGCCTCCCCTTGGCACAAGGCAATGTCATCAACTTAAGATCAGCACGTGTCAGGTTTACGCAGAAAACGACCGGCACTCGAACCAGGCTGGTAGGGGCGGGGCTCTGCTCCGCCCGGCGGAAAGCAGTTGTTTTAACAGAGCTCTCAGGCGAATTCGTATGCAGTTTCCTGTTTGTTCGTAGGGGCCGACGACTCTGTCGGTCCGTTTGGGGAGTTACGAATTCGCCAAGAAATTCTGTAAGAACGTTCTGTTCTGCGCGGACCGATGTGGGCATCGGCCCCTACGGCCGAACGCATAAGTGTATCCGGATTCGCCGTAAATTTTTGTAGAACCACTGCATCCTGCCGGGCGGAGCAGAGCCCCGCCCCTACCAAGATTATGCGTTTTTTGTCTCAGAGGTTGCAATTTGGGGGCAAAACGGATAGAATAGAAGGAACGTCCTGTTTACAGGGCGCAGCAAAGAGAAAAGGTCAGATCAGGTATGGAACAGGTCTTACAGCAGTTTTATCTGGACGGAACGCCCGTCTCCTGCGAGCCGTTTGGAAACGGCCATATCAACCGCACCTTCCGCGTCACCTGCAGCAGCGGAAGGGTCTATACGCTCCAGCGCATCAACCGCGTCGCGTTCCGGCACCCGGAGGAGCTGATCGAGAATATTGACGCAGTTTCGCGCTTTATCGCAAAGAAGAACACCGGACTGGAAATGATCCGCCTCTGCACAGCCAGGGACGGCAGAAAATATGCCGTCGACGCACAGGGGGAATTCTGGCGGGCTTATGATTATATCTCCGGCGGCCTCAGTCTCGAGGCGCCGCGCGACTGCAACGACTTTTATCAGGCGGCGGTCGCCTTCGGCAAGTTCCAGCAGGCGCTGGCCGATTTCCCCGCCGTCACGCTCCACGAGACGATCCCCCGCTTTCACGACACCGAGGACCGGCTCTGCCAGTTGCGCGCTTCAGTGGAGGCCGACGCCTGCGGCCGCGTCCGGGAGGCCAGGCCGGAGCTTGCGTTCATTTCCGCCCGTGAGCAGGAGCTTGGCACGCTCTGCCGGATGCTGCGCAGCGGCGCGCTGCCGCTGCGGGTGACGCACAACGACACGAAGCTCAATAACGTCCTGCTGGACGAAAAAACGGGCCTTGCAAGAAGCGTGCTCGATCTCGATACCGTCATGCCCGGGCTTTCGGCCTATGACTTTGGCGACGCTGTGCGCTTCGGCGCGTCCTCGGCTGCGGAGGATGAGACGGATCTTTCGAAGGTCTTCCTGCGTCTTGATCTTTACCGGGCATTTCTGGAGGGCTATCTTGACGCCTGCGGGCACGCACTGACAGAAAATGAGATCAGCGTCCTGCCGCTTGGCGCAAAGATCATCACGATCGAGCTTGGTATGCGCTTTTTGAAGGACTATCTGGACGGCGATGTCTATTTCAAGATCGACCGGCCAACGCAGAACCTCGACCGCTGCCGCGCGCAGCTGCGGCTCGCGGCGGACATGGAAGCGCAATGGCCGCAGATGCAGCAGATCCTGCTGGAATCGGCCGGCTCCCGCTGCCGGACATAACCTTCCTATCGCTATTTCATCGCAAAAAATCCCCCTTCGGCGGTTCCCAACGCCGGAGGGGGCTCTTTTTGTTGACAGCACACCGCAGAGGGGGATCTGCGCAGACTGCCCGGAAAGCACATGGGTTGTGCAGCTTTCCGGACGGCGCTTTCCGGGGGAGGAAAAGCGCCAGACAAAAAGTCCGCACAGCCACCAGCCGTGCGGACAAAAAATTCGTCCATAGACTCCCGGTGACGGCAGGAGCACAGGTCTGGTTCTGACGTATCTGACTGAGCGCGGCGTGCGCGCATCACAGTGACCCACTCGCGGGGATTTGCACCCCATTCCGCTTCCGGCATCCGTTCCATGCCGGGCGAACCGACCCGCCTTGTTTACTTTCCTGCCTGTATTATAGCATATTTTTTCCGCTTTGCAAGCCCTTTTCTGGTTTTCTTCTTTAACGCCAAATTAACGTGCTCCTGCTGTATAATAAGCCCTGAAAAATCATGGCGCTTCGGCGCCTTGTGAGGAGGAAGAACTATGTTTCTGATCAATACCGCCATGGAGAAGATCTCCATCGACACCGCCGCCCTGATCGTTGTGCTCGGCATGGCCGTCGTCTTTTTCGGCCTCATTCTTCTGATGTTCGTCACGAAGATCGCCGGTGCGATCATCAACCGTAAGAATACTGCTGCGCCTGCCGCCGCTCCCGCTGCTGCCGCGCCCGCTGCTCCCGCAGCAAAGAACGCGCCCGCGCCCGGCTCCGCCGGTAAGATCGCGCTGCACGACGTCCCCGACAAGACCGCCGCCATGCTCATGGCCATCGTTGCAGACAGGACTGGCAAGCCCCTCAACCAGCTTCGCTTCATCTCCATCCGCGAAGTCAAAGACTGACCGTTGTTTTTTACATAGCAGGAAGCGCGCAGCGTGCGCGCTTCCTGCTATTTCTGTATGTTTTGTGCATTATGCCGGTTTATGGTGTTAAGATTTCGTTAAGATTGAGCATATTGCCTTTACCACCTATCCGTTTTATGGTATATTGAATGCAATCTGAGGAATGTCCTCAAAAAAAGAAAAGGAGATCTGTATGAAAGAAAAGAAGAAACTCAGTCTGCCGGCATGGATATTTATCGGCATGCTTGCCGGTATTGCCGCCGGTCTCATCTTCGCGTTCGCCGGTCTCGGCGATTTCACCACGGAGTGGATCAAGCCCATCGGAACGATCTACGTCAATCTTCTGAAGTTCCTGGTCGTCCCGGTCGTCCTGTTCTCGATCGCTGACGGCGTCATCAGCCTGAAGGATCTCAAACGCGTCGGCTCTGTCGGCGTCAAGACGTTTGTATATTATATGTGCACGACTGCACTGGCCGTTGTCATCGGCCTCGTGCTCGTCAACATCTTCAAGGGCAATTTCACCCCGCTGCCTTCTGCTGAGATCGAAGGTCTTGCATACGAAGCGAAGGAAGCCCCGTCTGTCATGCAGGTCATCGTGAACATCTTCCCCGATAACTTCTTCAAGCCCATGGTCAACTCCGACATGCTGCCGGTCATCGTCATCGCCATTTTCCTCGGCGCAGGCGTTCTGGCCGCTGGCGAAAAGGGCCGGAAAATCGGCGAACTCATCAACTGCGGCGAAGAAGTCATCATGCAGATCATGATGATGATCATCAAGTTCACCCCGATCGGCGTGTTCTGCCTCATGACCAACGTCGTCGCCGTCAACGGCGTCGACATCATCGGCAAGCTGGCGCTCATCATCGGCGTCGCCTATATCGGCTACATCGTCCATGTCGTCGTAGTCTACGGTCTGTCCGTCAAGTTCCTGGCCAAGATGAGCCCGTTCGCATTCTTCAAGGGCATCGCCCCGGCCATGATCACCGCGTTCACCACCACGTCCTCCAATGCGACGCTGCCCGTTAACATCGAGTGCTGCAACAAGATGGGTGCGGAGCCTGAGATCAGCTCCTTCGTCCTGCCGCTTGGCGCGACGATCAACATGGACGGCACGGCCATTTATCAGGCTGTCTGCGCAGTCTTCATCGCCTGCTGCTACGGCGTCCCGCTGACGCTCGGCGATATGGCCATGATTGTCCTGACCGCGACGCTTGCCTCTATCGGTACTGCCGGTGTTTCCGGCGCGGGCATGATCATGCTGGCGATGGTCCTGACCCAGGTCGGTCTGCCGGTCGCGGGCATCGCGATCATCGCGGGCGTTGACAAGATCTTCGACATGGGCCGCACGACGCTGAACATCACCGGCGACGCGACCTGCGCGCTGTTCATCTCCCGCCTCGAGCGTGAGAAGGCCGCCAAGAAAGCTGCCAAGGCTGCAAAATAACAACAAGTCTGACAACAAACCGCTCCCCGGGCCATCCGTGGGAGCGGTTTTACGTGCCCAAAAGCCTCCTTTGGATAAAGGGGAGCCTTCGGAATAACCCAGCTTACATCACATCCATGTTTTCGGGCATGACGAGAGCGGCGATGATGTAGAGCAGAATGCCCGTGCCGGTCAGGCCGAGGGCCGCCCAGATGAGGCGGACGACGGTGGGATCGATGCCGAGATACTCGGCAATGCCGGCGCAGACGCCGCAGATCATCCGGTTATTGCTTTTATACAGTTTCTTCATGAGAAGTTCCTCCGTTTCATTGATATTGGTTAGACGGCGCGGCGCGCCGATTGTTCCCGGAACCGGAAAAATTTTCAGAGAGAGAGCACGATGGGCTCGCCGCCTATGGCAAGCTGCTCCTCATAGATCTCAACAGGGCTGCCGTCGATGCAGTTCCGGTACACGCCGTTCGGCGCGGGGAAGCGGACAAGCGCCGACTCGCCGCGCAGGCTGAACAGACCGGCCATGCGCCGGCCGTCCTTTTCATATACGGCAAGCAGCACGTCATGCGGCAGGGCTGTGAGCGTATAGCTGCCCTCCGCGAAGATCGGGTCGCGCTTCAGCTTGGCCAGATGTGCAAGGAACGCGGACTGGTCGCGGCCGGTGTTCCAGTTGATGGGGTCCTTGTCGAACAGCGACGGAACGTGCGTGCAGTCGGCCTCCTGTCCGTTGTAAACAAGCGTCAGACCACGCTGGAAGAACAGGAACGCCGTCCAGTTCCGGCGTATTTTCTCGTCCGGCAGGATATGGGCCGCGCGGGCGCGGTCATGGTTTTCGAGGAAGCGGAGCTTGACGTAGTTATCGGGATAGAGCCATTCCTGCGCGTCGAGCCGGTCGACGTACTGCGTCAGGCTGATCCTGCCCTCCAGATAGTCGCGGAAATAGGGATAGACGTCGTAATCATAGCCCGCGTCGAACGCCTGATAGAGTTCGGCGTCAGACAGGCTTGCGAAGCCCTGTGCGCGGGCGGCGACGTGGAAGCCGCGCTCGACCGATTCGCACAGCCAGAAGCAGCCGGGACGGACGGCGGCCACCTCTTCCCTCGCCCGCTTCCAGAACTCCAGCGGGACAAGCGGCGCAACGTCGCAGCGGAAGCCGTCGACGAGGCGCGCCCAGTATTTGAGCGTTTCGATCTGGTACTCCCACAGCTCTTTGTGGCTGTAATCCAGATCAGCCACGTCCCACCAGTCGCCGAAGCGGTTGCCGAGCGAGCCGTCCAGCTTGTGGAAGAACCATTCCGGGTGGTGCTCTGCCAGCCAGGAATCGGGCGACGTGTGGTTATAGACTACATCGATGATGCACTTCATGCCCCGGTCGTGGATGGCGTCGACCAGATGCCGGAAATCATCCAGCGTGCCGAATTCAGGGTTCACGGCGCGGTAGTCGCGGATGGCGTAGGGGCTGCCGAGCGTGCCCTTGCGGTGCTTTTCGCCGGTCGGGTGAATGGGCAGCAGCCAGATGATGTCCGTGCCGAGCGCCTTGATGCGGTCGAGGTCCGCCTGCACGGCAGCGAAGGTGCCCGCTTCGGAATAATTGCGGACATAGATGGAATACAAGACCTGATTGCGCAGGGTCTTTTCGGTATCGACAGCCATAAAACAGCCTCCCAAACAATATTTCTATATCTGTATTGTACACAAATCATGGAAAAAGGCAAGTCGGCAAAATTCATAAAATCGGAGGGTGCAACTTCTACCGTTTTTCTGCGTCTGTAAAAGCAGATCACCAGATCACATTTTATGATAAAGGAGAGATCATTCATGAAAAAGCTTCTTGCGATTTTACTTGCAGCCGCGTGCGCGTTCTCGCTGGCGGCCTGCGCAGCTGCTCCGGATACCCCGGCAGCGGAGGAACAGCCGGGCTGCATCAGCGACCCGACGACGCAGCAGCTGGCCGCACCGGTGGAGGCTGCCATGGCGCAGTATCCGAACGAGGCGAAGTATACAGCCAGCAATGGTAACTTTGACTCTGAAAAGTACGACGAGGACTGGGACGCGTGGTGGGAAAGCTATCAGGAAAAGACCGCGGATATGACCGACCCCGCCGCCATGACGCACTGGTTCACAACCAGCATTCCGGCTCTGATGCAGGACGCGGGCAAGGAAAACCGCGTATGCTCGCCGCTGAATATCTACATGGCGCTTTCCATGCTGGCCGCCGTGACGGACGGCCAGACGCGGCAGCAGATTCTGGACGCGCTGGGCGCGGAGTCTCTGGAGCTGCTTCAAAAGCAGACCGCGCAGCTCTGGACGGAAAACAGCTGGGACGATGGCCTCGTCACCAGCACGCTTGCAAACTCGATCTGGCTGCGGGATGGATACTCCTACAATGAAGAAACGCTGCAAAAGCTGGGAGAAGAATTCTATGCTTCCGCGTTTTCCGGGGAAATGGGCACTGACGCGTACAACAATATGCTGCGCGACTGGATCAACGAGCACACCGGAAATCTGCTGGCCGAACAGGCAAGCAGGCTGAAGCTCGACCCCGCGACGGTGCTGGCGCTGGTGTCGACGATCTATTACCGCGCATCGTGGAGCGACAAATTTTCCAGTTCCGCCACCACACAGGATGTGTTTCACGCGCCGGACGGCGATGTGACTGCGGATTTCCTGCACAGCAGCGATTCCAACACGGTGTATTACGGAGACGGCTTCTCGGCCATCGGGCTTTCACTGGAGAACAGCGGCCGGATGTGGCTGCTGAAGCCGGACGAGGGCGTGGATGCGGCGGAGCTGCTGCAAAACAAGGACGCGTTGGGCCTCCTGTTGGCAAACGGCAATTGGTCGCAGACGCAGCGTGCGCGGGTCAATCTGAGCCTGCCGAAATTTGACGTTTCGTCCGATCTGGACATTCTGGACACACTGGCACAGCTCGGTATGACGGACGTGATGGACGGCACAAAATCTGATTTCACGCCGCTCACGACCGCAAACGACTCGCTGGAGCTGACGCAGGCCAAGCACGCTGCGCGCGTGAAGATCGACGAGGACGGATGCGAGGCAGCGGCCTATACCATCCTTGGTGTCGAGGCGAAAGCGATGATGGGGCCGGAGGATGAGATCGATTTCACGCTCGATAAGCCGTTTGTCTTCGCGATCACGGGAATTGACGGACTGCCGCTGTTTGTGGGACTGGTCAACCAGCCCGGTTGATGGAACCGGCTGTACGCCGCTGAGGAAGACTCCATATCGTAATTTCTGAGGCTGGCTGCCTGATGGCAAGCCGTGCAATCGCCTATCGCACAGGGGAACGCGCAAGCGTTCCCCTTAAATTCTAACAGGAGGGATTCAACGTGAAGAAAAGTCGCGAATCCTCGCATTATTTCTCGCGGCAGTATCCGCGTCGGCGGCAAATACGACTACCCGCAAGGCTGCAGATTTCAGGGACTATGACGATGCTGCAAGGGTCGTCCAGATGGGAACATACAATGAGCGCTGCTCTATGTTCAGGCCATGGCCGGCGCAGACTACATTCACGGCAGCGGCAAAGTCCTCGCTCCGCCGGAGAAACATCAAGGGCAGTGTTCTCATCCGCACCGATAGCGGTTTTCTTGATACAAAAAGAAAAAATCCTCGAAATCGTGAGATTTCAAGGATTTTTCTGGAGCTGCTGGGCAGATTCGAACTGCCGACCTCGTCATTACCAATGACGCGCTCTACCGACTGAGCTACAGCAGCAAGTCTCTTTCTCAAGAGCGCTCCGTTATTATAGCATAAAGTCGGGATTTGTCAAGTGGTGATTTTCGTTTTTTTATTTTTCCGTGAAAATACAGGGCGGCGGTGAAATGTTCACAATTCCTTTTCCTGCCGTTCACAGTTCGGACACGATTTCCCCCTATACTCATAATCAAGGATTTACCCAATCCTCTCTTTCTTCTCTTTTTCTTTTCTTTCTTCAAACAAAGGCCCGCAGCCCCGCCCAGTCAAAAAAAAAACGCCCCCCCCCCGAGGGGCGGGGGGTTTTTGTTTGCTTATTTCGTGTAGTCGAATTCAAAATCGTAGATGCTGACGGTGTCGCCGTCCTCGATGCCCTGCTCTTCCAGACGGTCAAACAGGCCGCTTTTGCGGAGCTGGCGGTCAAAGTACATGCGGGACTCGTAATCGTCGAAGTTGATATCGTTCAGAAGCTTCTGGAGCCACTTGCCGGACACGACCCACAGATCGTCGTAGCGCTCGATCTGCAATTCGTCCGCGTCGCCCGCCTCGGCCAGAGGCTTGACGTACTCCGGCTCGTAGATCGTGACGGGCGGGAGCGCGGCGAGCTTGCCTGCGATGGTCTTCATCAGCTCGCGCGTGCCCTGTGTCGTGGCGGCGGAGATCACGTAGAACTCGTAGCCCTGCGCCTCGACGTGCGCCTTGAGGCGGTCCAGATTGTCGCTGTCCGGGGGCAGAAGGTCCGCCTTGTTTGCCGCAACGAGCATGGGGCGGGACGCAAGGTCCGGGGAATACTGACGAAGCTCCTCGTTGATCTTTTCAAAGTCGTCGACCGGGTCGCGGTCCTCGCTGCCGGTGACGTCGACGATGTGGACGAGCAGGCGGCAGCGGTCGATATGGCGCAGGAAATCATGGCCGAGACCGACGCCGTCCGCCGCGCCCTCGATGATGCCGGGGATATCGGCCATGACGAACGACACGCCGTCGGCGACGTAGATCACGCCGAGGTTCGGATAGAGCGTGGTGAAGTGATAATTTGCAATTTTCGGGTGCGCGTTGGATGTGACGGACAGGAGCGTCGATTTACCGACGTTCGGGAAGCCGACAAGACCCACGTCGGCCAGCAGCTTGAGTTCCAGAATGACGTCGTGCTCCTCGCCGGGAAGGCCAGCCTTGGCAAAGCGCGGCACCTGACGGGTGGGGGTTGCGAAGTGCTGATTGCCCCAGCCGCCTCTGCCGCCCTTGCAGAGGACGAAATCGGCGGAATCGGACATATCCTTGATGATCTCGTTCGTGGCCAGATCGCGCACGACGGTGCCTCTGGGCACCTTGATGATCAGGTTTTCGCCATTTTTGCCGCGGCAGCGCTTGCCCTGTCCGTTCTCGCCGTTCGGCGCGGTATATTTGCGCTTGTAGCGGAAGTCCATCAGCGTGGACAGGTTATCATCGACGCGCAGGACGATGGAGCCGCCGTTGCCGCCGTCGCCGCCGTCCGGGCCGCCTGCGGCCACGAATTTTTCCCGGTGGAAGGCCACTGCGCCGTTGCCGCCCGCACCGGCCTTGACCGAAATGCGTACTTTATCAATAAACATGAGGTTCCTCCTCTGTCAGTAAGGTTTTCGTAGTCTTTGTCCAGATTTCCGGATAGTTCTCCTGATAATAGTGCGCGCGGTCGGAATCCGGGGCTTTCCAGATCTCCTTTTTCCGAATTTCTTCGGAGATGGCCTTTTCCAGCCAGGCGCGTTTCTTTGCGAATTTCTCCGGGTCGGACGCAAAATGCGCATAATCGAGCAGCTGGATGTTTCCCGCCGCCTGTTCCCGTAAAAACGCCTCATACGCGTCCGGAATATATTCCGCGCCGGTGATGCGGACAGGCTGCGCGGAAACGAACTCGTTCGGAATTTCTGTCTTCTTGTAATCACCGTCTTCGCAGATATAGAGCCAGCCGGATCTTCCGGCATAGAGCTTTTTCAGCGCGTCCGGGAATGGATCGTCAAAATACAGCTTCCCCTGCCGGGTATAGCCGTATGCGTATTCATAGTTCCGGATGAGGTAAAACAGCGCCATGGCGCGCAGGGACGTCAGGCAGACCTGCGTGGGCTTGTCAAAATACGGGGATTTTCTCGGTTCGAGCATTCGCAGACCGCCGGCCGGCGACGCGTGATAATATATCATAGCGGTATCCCCTTTTAAGAAAAAACCCCGAACGGGACTCGTTCGGGGTTTTTACAACAAAATTACTGTTCTGCGTAGACAGAGCACATCTTGCGATCCTTGCCCATACGCTCGAACTTGACCTTGCCGTCGATCAGAGCGAACAGCGTATCGTCCTTGCCGATACCAACGTTGTTGCCCGGATGAATGTGCGTGCCTCTCTGACGAACGAGGATGTTGCCAGCCAGAACGAACTGACCGTCAGCGCGCTTTGCGCCGAGTCTCTTCGATTCAGAATCACGGCCGTTCTTGGTGGAGCCGCCGCCTTTCTTATGTGCGAAGAACTGGAAACTGATATTAAGCATCGTTTTGCACCTCCAAAACTTCGATATAATCAGGATAGTCATCCCGCAGAGAACATAATGTGAGCATCATGCCGGAAAGAACCGCCTGTACGGCCTCTTCGCTTTCACACGCTGCGGGAAGGGTTAAGGTGATCCGGGCCTCGTCTTCATTCACCCTGGTTTTTGCGTGCTCGCCGAGCACATCGTTGATCGTGCACTCTGCAAGCTTGACGGCTGTGGAAACAGCTGCGCACACAATGTCGCTGCCTGCCTCTGCATAGCCGCTGTGGCCCGAACAGCAGAATCCGGTGATCCTGCCCTCGTGATCGAAAAATTCGACGCGCGTCATAAATTACAGCGCGATCTTTTCGATCTGCACCTTGGTGTACGGCTGTCTGTGGCCCTGGAGGGACTTGGAGTCCTTCTTCGGACGGTACTTGAAGACGCGGATCTTCTTGCCCTTGCCATTCTTCAGCACCTTAGCCTCAACCTTAGCACCTGCAACTGTGGGGGTACCGAACTTGGAGTCAGCACCGTCGACAACTGCCAGAACCTGATCGAAGGTGACGGTCTGCTCAGCCTCCGCCGCGAGCTTCTCGATGTAGATCACATCGCCCTCCTTGACGTTGTACTGCTTACCGCCGGTAACGATAATAGCCTGCATATTCGTTTGCACCTACCTTTTCTTTCGTAGACTCGCTCTTGAGGTGTGCCGGAGCAGCTTCTGACCTCTTTAATGCGGCTTATGGATTATACCAGAGATTTTTCTCCATGTCAAATACTTTTTTGCGGAAAATCGCTTATTTTTCCGCCGCTTTGATCTTTTCCTCCGTATCCTCGCGGATGGCCTCACGCAGCTTCGTCAGATAGGGAGAAAACGCGACGGCGTCATAGGCGTATGTCCGGTTCAGATCATACTCCAGCGGCTCCCACGAGCGGATATCGGACTCATTGTGCTGGATGACGGCTTCGAGCTTGTCCAGCGCCTTATAGAGCTTCGCTTCGTCTGTCTGCAGCGCGCCCATTTCGGTATACAGCGCGGCCAGTTCCATATTATACGGGGCCGGGAGCGACGCGACCCAATCGAACAGCGCGGTATCCTCCTTCTTTTCGTCGCTTGCGGACTTCAAAAACGTCGGGATATCGCCGGTGAAGCACTCGCCGAGATCGTGGATCAGGCACATTTTGATGACCTTGTCCATATCGAGCGCCGGGAATTCGTCCTTCATAAAGAATGCCATCAGCGCAAGCCGCCAGCTGTGCTCGGCGACGCTTTCGCGGCGGCCCCTGCTCGTCTCACAATGGCGCAGTTCGTCCTTGAGGCGCTCAGCAATATGTAAAACATCCAGTAATGCACGCACTTCCATATCGATTTCTCCTTTTTGATTTATGACAGAACCAGTTCGATCGCTTCGCGGATATTGCGCACGCGCAGCAGCTCCATGCCGTCGGGCGCAGTGACATTGCCCGTCCCGTGGCGCGGGATGATGCAGGTTTTAAAGCCTGTGCGGGAGGCCTCGGACAGGCGCTGCTGCAAGCCGGTCACGGCGCGAATTTCGCCCGTCAGGCCGACCTCGCCGATGGCGGCGGTCGCCGGATCGATGGGCTTATCGCGGAAGCTGGACGCGGCAGCAAGCACAAGGGCCAGATCGGCGGGCGGCGCGTCGCGGCGCAAAGACCCGTG
>ERZ859738.107-NODE-107-length-60305-cov-7.608017_pt1 | contig 60305 bp, 61 predicted proteins | sample MGYA00510122_ERZ859738 | MGnify/ENA primary metagenome ERZ859738 (study PRJEB30046, sample SAMN00715139) | human gut metagenome | study: EMG produced TPA metagenomics assembly of the A metagenome-wide association study of gut microbiota in type 2...
CGTGCCGAAAATACTTGGCTGGAAGCGGCCCGGGAAAATAGGTCGATGCCGACATAAATAACCGATTAAGCATTGCTTAGTCGGTTTCAATATTCCTCCATAGCTCAGTCGGTAGAGCACGCGGCTGTTAACCGCGGTGTCGTTGGTTCGAGTCCAACTGGGGGAGCCATAAAAGGGTAACAAAAAAGATGCCCATGAAAAAGCCTTGATTTTCCAAGGCTTTTTTGCTTTTCATGGAAAAATTTCAAAAGATAGTTTTATAGATGCCAAACGGCAAAAATCCCATTCATACAGGACTTGAACCTCCGTGCAACAGAATATCAATAAAACCAGGCAGATAGAAATCAAAAAATCTATCTGCCTTTTTTCATATATATACATAGCCAATCGTTTGAAACATAACGGTTGGCTTTTTTTATTTACAAAAACAAAATGCGGGGTGATTTGAAATATGGTTGTAAAAAAGCACGTCAAATTTAATCAATTTTAAGTAAGGAAGGAAAAAAGAAATATGAACAAATTTAAAGAAAAAGAACGCTTTGTACAGTGTATGAAGGACACCTATCCCCCCGGGACAAGATTAGTAATGCTCAGTATGGATGATCCCTATGCTCCGATACCGAGCGGAATGAGAGGAACAGTTGAGCATGTTGACGATGCCGCACAAATTCATATGCGCTGGGATAACGGCAGAACTCTTGCCATCATTCCCGAAGAGGATGATTTCCGCAAATTGACAGCAGAAGAATTGGCAGAAGAAAATGAAGATATGGACGAGGACAATGCTCCTGTCATGGGAATGTGAGGGGCGGCGAAAATTATATAAATAAAGGCAGTCGGATTTGCTATGCCAATCCGATTTTTTGATATGTTCGCAGGAATCGGCGGTTTCCGTTCGGGGCTTGAAGCTGTCGGCGGCTTTGAATGCATCGGTCACTGCGAGATAGATAAATATGCAAATCAGGCATACAACGCCATATATGAACCGAAAGGAGAATTGTACTTTGAAGATGCAAGAAAAATCAACCCGAAAGACTTGCCTAATATCGACCTTATTTGCGCGGGCTTTCCCTGTCAGAGTTTTTCAATCGCAGGTCTGCGAAAAGGATTTAAAGATGACGCAAGAGGCACTCTCTTTTTTGAGATCGCCCGAATTGCCGCCGTTAAAAGACCATCATTTCTGCTTCTTGAAAATGTTCCCGGCTTGCTTTCGCATGACAAAGGCAGGACTTTTGCGACAATCCTCAGTACGCTGGATGAATTGGGGTACGATGTCACATGGCAAGTGCTTAACAGCAAGAATTTCGGAGTCCCCCAATCCCGAAAGAGAGTGTATATTATCGGATATCTTAGAAGCAGATGTATCGGAGAAATATTATCTTTCACAGAAGCAAATAGAACGCCTGTTATTCAAGTTATCCCCGGAACACAGGGAGAGCGTGTGTACTCAGACTGCGGAGTCGGAATTACCTTAACAAGCGGCGCAGGCGGTTTCGGCGGTAAATGCGGTCTGTATGAAGTCGGGCTGCCTGTCAAAGTAAAAACAAAGGCGGGATATCAGATAGCACATCCAGGCGACAGCATTGATCTTGCCTATCCAAGCCTTAATTCAAGGCGCGGCAGAGTCGGTGATAATATTGCGCATACCGTAACGCCCGGAAATACACAAGGGTACTTTTTCATTGATATGAATGAGGATACAAAACTGACGGATACAGCACGCTGCATTACTGCAAGACAGGATAGCGGTATAAGCAAACACAAGGGCGAACATTCCGGTGTCTTTATAGAATCCGAACCGAGAGCTATTTTTACACCAGACAAAGAAAATATTCGGCAGCAAGGCCGAAGAATCAAAGAGCCGAATGAGCCTATGTTTACGCTTACTGTTCAGGACCGACACGGTGTTGTCCGTTACGGCAGAGTGCGTAAGCTTACGCCGAAAGAATGCTGGCGTTTGCAGGGTTTTACCGATGAACAATTTAATAAAGCACAAGCCACCGGACTCAAAGATGGACGGCTTTACAAAATGGCAGGCAATGCGGTAAGCGTTCCTGTCATTTCTGCTTTAGGCCAGAAAATTAAAGAAATATATTACGAACAGGAGTGAAAATAAATGCCGAATCATATAAAAAACATTATCACATTAAAAGGTGATGAACAGAAAATCCGTGAAATGCTTGAAGAAATTCAGTATGATGAATTGGGACTTGGCACGGTGGATTTTAACAAGATTATCCCGATGCCCGAGTCGCTGAATGTGGAAAGCGGTTCCCGTACAGATAAGGGTATTGAAATGGTTAAGACCTATCTTGAAAATATGCCCGAAGAACAGAGCGACAAGGAAGGCACCTATGATGAGTTCTTAGAGGATTTACGCAGTCACAGCGCAGAAATATCCGATGAAGAAGAAAAGAAAATCTGGAATATCGGTGTTACGGCAGTAGAAAATCTTCATAAGTGCGGCGCTCCCACTTGGTACGAATGGTGCACCAACAACTGGGGTACGAAATGGAATGCCTACGGTTATGATGAAGGCACGGATTATAGTGCAAGTGGTAATTTACACTTTCAGACAGCTTGGTCTGCTCCGCATCCCGTTATCAAAAAATTAGCCCAAATGTATCCCGATATTATCTTTGAGCATGAGTGGGCCGACGAAGATATCGGCGTAAATTGCGGGCGAAAGTGTTGCAGCAACGGTGAATGTACCGAGGAATATTATCCCGAAAGTGAAATAGAAGCGACTGAATTTGCTTTTCGTGTCTGGGATTACGATCCTTCAGATTATGACTTAATGCTGAACAAAACGGAAACCGCATATATCAATATCGAAAATGATGAATATGACTTGATTTCGCTTTTTGGCAAGCCTGCTCTGTTTACAAACGAAAGATTAACCGATGCGGATATTCCGAAAGGTTTGTTCTGCTATCATCTTCGTGAGGGTGATGACGGAAGATTTGCTACGATTGAGGCGAAGGTCACAGTCAATCACGCAGGCACTGTCATTACCGATGAACCGATAGATTTCAGCAAACAGGGATATATCGCCTTTACTGAAGATACAGAGCCTAATTTTATTGGAGAAGAACTGACTATGGGAGAATATATGCGGGGCGAGTTTGAACAGGCTGAGAATGAATCACAGCAAAGCGGAGGTATGCAGTTATGAGTGTTAAAAAAATTCGAGCAGAAGAACTCCGCAGAATGAACGGTCAGGAAGGACTCATTTTGCAAGGCTGCGGCGGCGAGCTTCAGGACTGGGTAGACGGAATAAACGATATGCTCATAAAGTCGGATATTTTGTTTGACGGCACAAAATTCAAAGCAGAAAACTGTCTTGCATTTGAAAACGAAGGTCTCACCAATCTTTTGTTCCCGTTCTCAGAAGATGTAAAACTTAATATGGGAAAGCTCGCTATGTGGAGATTGCAGACGCACAGCAATTTCGGCGGCAAATGGCTTTCCGATTATGTTGACAACAGGCTCGGCGGGTTTATACCTGAAAAAGCATCGGAACAGAAAAAGCCCGACTGCAAGCTGATCGGCGAGGACGGCAATATATTCAATCTTATGGGAATTGCTTCGAAAATATTGCGTCAAAACGGCATGGCAGAGGAAGCAGTCGAAATGCGTGACCGTATTCGTGCTTCGGGAAGTTATGACGAAGCTCTGTGCATTATCGGCGAGTATGTCAATATTACGGGCGGCGATGATTTGGATGAATGCGAAGACGAATCTATGGAATTCGGAGGTATGTAAAATGGCGATAGCAATGCTGATTATCGGTCTGATACTCGGAGGCTGTATTACAACTATACTTCTTTGCTGTTTTCAGATAAACCGAGTCAACTATTACGAACAGACCATTAAAAGCCTAAAAGAAAAACTGAATAAAGAATAAAAACTATCGGCGGTATCAATCGTTTCAGAGCAAACGGTTGATACCGCTTTTTTTATTGTTCCGAAACGGTTGTGCCGCCTTGTGTGAAAGCGAGGTGATCACCATAAAAACCCCTGTATCACGGGTAGGCAACAAAACTGCCATACTCCATATTCTCTACGCGCTGTTTCCTTTGAACTACGGAAGATTTGTTGATGTGTTCGGCGGTTCGGGAAGCGTGCTGCTCGGCAATCCCGAAATCTGTCCGTTTGAGGTGTATAACGACTTTGACAGGAATTTAGCCAATCTGTTCCGCTGTATGAAAGAAAGAACAATGGCGACCATTCGGGAGCTTGGCTTCTGTCACTTAAACTCCCGTGAAGATTTTATTGCCGTCCGCCGTTTCTTTGAAAACGAGCAGTTTGACGATAAATATCTGCCTGAAGAATTACGGCTTACAGAAGCCCTGTTCCCTCCTCCCGAAGCAAAAGAACTCAAAGAAATACGGAAAAGGATTACCGCAGATTACGATATACGCAGAGCCGCTATGTTCTTAAAACTTCTGCGTTTCAGTTATTCGAGCAGCGGAAAATCTTATGCCTCACAGCCTTTTGATTTGCGCAGACTGTTCGGCTTGATTTCGCAGTTGCAAGAGCGTATGGCAAATGTCGTTGTGGAAAATCAGGACTTTGAAACACTCATTAAACATTATGACAGACCTGACACGTTTTTCTATCTCGATCCCCCGTATTTCTCCACTGAGGATATGTATGAGGTTGGATTCGGGTGGGAGGACCATGTAAGGCTTCGGGATACGCTGAAAAGCATAAAAGGCAAATTTTTACTGTCATACAACGACTGTGAGGAAATCCGCAAGTTGTATAACGGCTTTTCGGTGTTTGACTTTGCTCGCACACATTCGATGGCGCAGCGTTATGAGGCAGGCAAGGAATTCAAGGAACTGCTTATCGGCAACTATGATTTGTACGAACGGGAAAAAGCAAAGCCGCAGCAATTAACGCTCTTTGAAATAGAGTGTGAAAATGCAAATTTTGATTACGAAAAAATTTTAAAGGAGTGCATCATATGCAAGACACAAAAATGAACACAGGCGAATATATCCTCTTTTCCGTACCCGTTGATATGCTTGAAGAAGCGGGTATCGGAGAAGAAAGCGTTGTTCAGATGAGTGCAGGTAACGGCAAAATCATTATTAATACAGTAAAAGATACAGAAGATTTTATCTGCGACAGCGACTGCGAACAATGCCCTATGAGTGAAACAGATTGTGATGAGAATTGTGAAAGCTGTCCCTGTTATGGCAGCTGTGACGAAAGAGAGGAATTTTGAATGATGCAAATGCTTCGTATTCTCGGTAAACGCGGAAGAATCACAATTCCTTATGAAATCAGACAGCGTGTAGGATTTAAGTATAACGATGTATTATCGTTTACCGAAACAGCGGACGGCAGGTCGGTTGTTGTAAGGCGAGAGAAAATATGTGATAACTGTAAAGGAGCGCAACCTGTTGTCAGAAATGACGAGGTTACGCTCTTTGATTTTCTGAATAACCTCTCGCCCGAACAACAAAGAGCCGCTTTGGTGCATCTGTCGGTCATGTGGGCTGAAAACCAAAATATACAACAAGGCGGTGAATTAAATGGCTAAAAAATTAACCGTTGTAATGGTCGAACCGCACAAAGCGCCGTATGTAACGAAAATTGATGACGAATTATCTGCTCTGCAAAAAGCTGTCGGCGGATATATTGAGGTTGTGGGAAACGGTGACGGAACGCTCATAATTTGCAATGAAGAAGGTAAATTGCAGGGCTTAGAGGGCAACCGCAGAATCAGGGACGGTGCAAGCGTTATTGCAGGTACATTTTTTGTTGTGGGTGATGACGGTGAAAACTTCAGATCATTAACCGAGAGCGAGGTGGTGAAATATATGGACAGGTTCAAAGAAATTAAAGATATCAGTCAGGACGAGGTAGAAGCCGACATGGGCATCACCTTTTATTCAATGTAACTAAAGATAGGAGAAAAACATCATGGCAAAGAAAAAAGAACAAAAACATTCAATTCCGAATATTACGGCAAAGATTGACCGTATGACGAATCCGGAAGCTAAAATTAAAGCATACGCCAGCATAAATATCGGCGGTGCGTTTATCGTAAAGGATATTGCGGTTATGGATAGCAAAAACGGCTTGTTCGCACGAATGCCCTGCCGATCCCACAAGGACAGCAAAGGCGAAACGCAGTACAGCGATACTGTATTTGCATTGACTGCAGAAGCCCGTACCGCTTTAAACAACGCTGTTGTATCCGCATATGAAGAACAGCTGGATATGCAGGAAGATGCGGATGAAGCTGAAGACGCAGATGAATCGGAAGATTTCATGCAAGGGATGTAATTCTTGAAAAAATCTTTAATTTCGCTGGACTTTTCCCGATTTTGTCGGTATCCTGTAAGCAGAGGTGAATCACCGTGAAAATGAAAAATATTTTTATCATAGCACTTGCACTGACAATATGCCTTACAGGATGCGGAAAGCAAAAAACGAGTTCAGCTGAAAGTGAGAATTTGTCTGCTGTTAGTCAATCAGCAACCGAATCCGATGAAAATGTTACCGTCACAGAAACGGCAACAACGATTTCGGTGGAAACTGAAAATCCTACAAGCGGCGTATCTGAAACACGTATGCCGACAGAAAAAGCAGAGGATTTAACAAAACCGCATACGCAAACAAAAGGGAAAACAAATTCCGATTCGTCTGCACCGTCGAAGGAATCAGTAACGCAAAAGCCAAAGCCTGTTGAGCCGACAAAACCAACAACCGCTCCGACTCAGACCGCTCAGCCTGAAACACCGCCGAGTGTAACGGAAAAGCCGACAGAACCGCCTGTTCAGAAATTTGATATAGACTATTGGATTAACTATGCAAAACGCTACGCACAAAACGTAGGTCTGCAGCTTGACAACATGGCAACAGACTGTTGGGACAATCCCATACCTGCAAACACACAATGCAAATATCTTGAACGGGATATTCAAAACAGACTGAATCGTTATGCAAGGGATGATGATATTACGTCTGTGTGGATATGGGCGGAAAAGATCGCAGACAATTCCTATGAAATCTATATCGGCTACGCTTAAAACAAAACAACAAACCAATTCAGCGCATCGCAAAAAAGCGGTGCGCTTTTTTCATTCAGAAAGGGTGAATGTAAAATATGATTAGAAAAAACTTCAAAAAAGTATTGTCGTTGTTTTTGACAATGACAGTCATTTGCTTAAGCCTGTTTTCCGTCGGAACGCTTTCTTCTTATGCCGCTGTCGGTGAAAAGGCAGATGTATATATCGTGGAATTCCCCCGCAGCGGCGAGGCGAACCGTTCAGGCTGGGGTCACGAGGCCTTGCAGTATATGAACGGTTGGAATACAGGCGGTGCAACGGATAAGCTTATGCTTCGGGCAATCGGTTCGTATACAGGTCAAATTTGTTATTGTATTGAACCCGGAACAGGACAGCACACAGGCGATACCTTTACGCAAAAGGACGAAAGCTTTTGGAACAATTTCCCTCCCGAATACAATAAAACCATTGATTCGGATAGTATAAAGCTTTTTATCGGCAGAATTATTCAGTACGGATATACGGGAAATGTTTCAACCGAGTGGAGAACACAGAATCCCGAAGGAGCAAACAACCTTGCCCATGCCATTGCCACACAGCTTTTAATTTGGGAAACGATTGTCGGCGAAAGGAATTATGATTTTCACCATGTGGATACAGGAAACTGTAACAGAGTAACGGAATTTATACGAGCAAATAACCCTATACGCAGTCAGATCATGGAACACTATGCACGCATTGAAAAGTCTGTGCAGAATCATTCAAAAGTTCCGAGCTTTTTTGCAAGGTCAACTTCCAAAGCGCAAACTGTCGAAATGTCTTGGGACGGTAAACAGTATATCTCTGTGCTTCACGACAGCAATGATGTCCTGTCAGAGTATTCGTTCAAAGCAGATAATCCCGCTGTTTCTCTGCAAGTGAACGGCAATGTGCTGACTGTAACCTCACAGACGGCTCCCGAAAATGTAATCACTGTTACAGCGGAAAAGAAAAATTCTTCGCGCAAGGGTTTGATTACTTGGACAGACGGCATATATGTGCCCGGCAAAGGCTCACAGGATATGGTGACTTATACGCAGTCGGTAAACGATCCTGTAAAAGGCTATTTGAATTTAAAAATATCCTATGGTTCTGCTAAAATTGTGAAAACCTCAGAGGACGGTAAGGTTGACGATGTGTCCTTCCGCATTCAGGGCAATGGAATTGATAAGACTGTTAAAACAGCAAACGGCGGTCAGATTCAGATTGATAACCTTATGCCCGGTGTTTACACTGTTACAGAGCAAACAGAAAACAAATATGAACCGCAGGAAATCCGACGTGTAACAGTGGTTTCAGGACAAACGGCTACAGTTAATTTTAACAATAAGCTGAAACGAGGCAATCTTACAGTTATCAAGACAAGCGAGGACGGACTGAACGAGGGCGTAAAATTTCACTTGTTCGGAACTTCTTTGTCCGGTCTTGCCGTAGATGAATATGCTGTTGCAGATAAAAGCGGCAAGGCATATTTTAAAGATGTTCTGATAGGTTCAGGATATACCCTTGAAGAAACCGACACAGCCGTTCGCTATGTTGTTCCCAAAAAGCAGACGGCAGAAATTGAATGGAATAAGGTAACGGAAAAATCTTTTCACAATATCCTTAAAAAGTGGCAGTTAACTGTTACAAAGAGCGATAATGGAAACGGCACACCGCAGGGCGACGCTTCTCTTGCAGGCGCAAAATACGGCGTTTACAAAGGCGAACAGCTGATTGACACCTATATCACTGACAGTAACGGACAGTTCACTACCAAATATTACGTCTGTGATTCGGATTGGACTTTGCGTGAGCTCACGCCGAGTGAAGGATATCTTGTCAACACGGAAATCCTACACATCGGCGCAGAAGCGAAGCTCTACACTGCGGAATACAACAGCACGGCGCTCGACGCTCTTGAAACCGTACAGAAAGGAAAAATCGCTGTAATTAAGCACTGCGATGACGGCTCGACGCAGATCGAAACGCCCGAAAAAGGCGCTGAATTTGAAGTGTATCTCAAAAAGTCAGGTTCGTATGAGAATGCAAAGGAATCTGAGCGAGATATTCTCGTCTGCGATGAAAACGGCTTTGCTGAAACAAAACTCCTGCCCTACGGCATTTACACTGTCATGCAGACAAAAGGCTGGGACGGAAAAGAAATGATGAAGCCGTTCGATGTGTTTATCAGTAAAAACGGCGAAACCTACCGTTATCTCATCAACAACGCAGTCTTTAAATCGCTTATTGAAATCGTAAAAAAGGATGCAGAAACAGGTAAAATCATTCCTGCTTCTGGTATTGGTTTTAAGGTAAGGAATACCGATACAGGCGAATATATCGTTCAGCACATCAATTATCCCACGCCGATAGATATCGACACTTACTACACCGACAGCACAGGTAAACTTATGCTTCCCGAAGCGCTTTCTTACGGCAATTACGAAATCGTTGAACAGAACACCTGTTACGGATATGTCCTTGACAGTACGCCTGTGCCGTTTAAGGTTGACGGAAGCAAGACCGTTGTAACCGTTGAAAAGCATAATATTGCGCAGAAAGGCACAATCACCGTGGCCAAGACCGGCGAGGTGTTCTCGACTGTTTCGCAGACAGATTATGTCAGCCTGTGTATGAGACAAAAGGCTTACAGGGTGCAGTTTATGAAATCACCGCCGCCGAGGATGTTTACACTTTGGACGGTACGCTCCGCTATGCAAAAGGCGCAGTTGTAGATGAAATCACGACAGAAAAAGACGGTAGAGCAACAAGCAAGCCTTTGTATCTCGGAAAATATGAAATCCGTGAAATCAAAGCTCCTTACGGTATGGTATTGAATGATGAATCGCAAACCATAGAACTGACCTATGCGGGACAGGAAATAAGCATAACCGAAACTTCTGCTGAGTTTTGCAACGAGCGTCAAAAGGCAGAAATCAGCCTTGCCAAAGTGTTAGCACAGGATGAGAAATTTGGAATCGGTATGAATAGTGAAATCCTTTCCGTGCAGTTCGGACTCTTTGCAGATGAAGATTTAAAAGCCGCAGACGGCTCGGTTATTCCTAAAGACAGTTTATTGGGAATTGTAAGCTGTGATGAAAACGGCAAAGCAGCTTTTAACACGGATATTCCCGTAGGCGCAAAGCTGCATGTCAAGGAAATCAGTGCAGATAGCCACTATCTCCTCTCGGATGAAAAATATTACGTAATTTTTGAGTATGCGGGACAGAACGTGGCAACCGTTAATCTCTCTGTAAATAACGGAGAGCTGATTGAAAACAACCTTATCTACGGCACTGTAAAAGGCTTAAAAATTGACCGTGAAACAGACGAAACTATTGCAGGCGCATTGTTTGGCTTATTCAAAGCGGATGAAACTGAGTTTACGGAAAAAACTGCAATTCTTTTAGCAAAGTCAAATGAAAACGGTATTTTCACTTTTGAAAATATACCGTTCGGAGAATGGACAATCAAGGAATTACAGCCTGCTGAAAACTATTTGCCGAGTGACAACATTCACCGTATTACAGTAACTGAAAACGAACAGATTATTGAAATAACCGCAGTTAATGACCGCATTCCCGAAATTAAAACAACTGCAACCGTTGACGGCGAAAAAGAAATCTGTGCAACCGAGGTATTCACCCTTACCGATACAGTCTCTTACAAGCATCTCATCCCCGGCAAGGAATATGTTCTAAAGGGAATTCTTATAGATAAATCCACGGGCAAACCCCTTGTGATTAACGGCAAGAAAATCCATTCCGAAGCATCATTTACTCCCGAAAATCCGTCAGGCGAAGTAACAGTTAAATTTACTTTCGATTCCAAATTCATCAAACAGGATACTGATATTGTCATCTTTGAAAATCTTTACCGTGACGGCAAAGAGCTTGCTGTTCATGCAAATATTGAGGACGAAGGACAGACAGTAAAGGTTAAGGTGCCTAAGATCGGGACAAAAGCAACCGTCAACGGTAAGAAATCAATTACCGCCAAAGGTACGATTACTGTTGAAGATACCGTTTCCTATACAAATCTCACTCCCGGCAAGGAGTACACCGTAAAAGGTGTTCTGATGGACAAGACAACGGGTAAGCCATTTACGGTCAACGGAGAGGAAATCCGCAGTTTATATACCTTTAAGCCCGAAACGGCAGACGGCGAGATAAAGATGACCTTTACTTTCGACGCAAGCGGAATTGTAAAATCAACAGAAATCGTTGTATTTGAATCCGTTTTCCGTGACGGCGTAGAAATCGCTGTGCATGCAGATATTACGGACGAAGGTCAGACCGTGAAGCTTATCCCTCTTATGCCCGAAAATCCCCAAACAGGTGATGACAGTAACCTCGGCTTTTGGTTCGGCTTAGGAGCTGTTGCTTTAGGCGGACTTGTATCAGCCGGAGTCATGGCAATCAAGCATAAAAAGGATGACGAAGATGCGTAAAGTATATATCTGCGCTCCTCTCGGCGGTAATATACAAAAGAATCTAAAAAAAGTTAAGCAATATGCAAGATTTGCACTGCTGTGCGGTACGGCGCCTGTCGTGCCGCATTTTTATGCTCTCTGCCTTAATGACAACCTCCCGAAAGAACGTGAAATTGGTATGGCGGCAGGGCTCAGTTTACTTTGGTTCTGTGATGAAATGTGGATTTTCGGCGATGAGGTAACCGAAAGTATGAAAGCTGAAATGCAGTTTTGTAAAAGTCTCAATATACCCGTCAGAAAGGTTCGGGACGATGAAATCAATAAAAAGATTGGAGAGAAAGCTCTATGAAAAAGAAACATTTAAAAATTCTGCTCTGTGCGCTTCTTTTAACGGTTATCGTTTCCATATTTTCGATGACCGTTTTTGCCGCAGGCGATGTGGCAAGTGCAATTGAAAGCACTTGGACAGCCGCACAGTCGCAGATAAAAACCGTAGTCAACAATGTCGTATTCCCTGTTGTAGATATGATTCTTGCAATTTTGTTTTTTGTAAAATTGGGAACTGCATATTTTGATTACCGCAAGCATGGACAGTTTGAATTCACAGCACCTGCCATATTGTTCGCCTGCCTTATTTTCACTCTTACAGCACCACTGTATATTTGGACTATTCTCTAACCAATTGAACATAGCTGTCCTGAAAATCAGGACAGCTGATCGGAGGTGAATCACTTGTTTGATTGGTTAGGCGATATTATCTCAGGTATCGGTGATTCTATCGGCAATGTCTTTGAAACGCTCGGGCAGCAGATATCCAATGTAATATGGAACACCATGCTGCAATGGTTTTATGAAACAATTTACGGCGCAGTTGCGGACTTTTTTACGGTAATGGGCAACATGGGTGCAGATATATTTGATCTTGACTGGGTGAAAGCGACAATAAAGCTGTTCACGCTGTTCGGCTGGTCGCTCTTCATAGCAGGTGTTGCAGTCGCTGTATTCGATGTAGCAATCGAATACCAATGCGGACGAGCGAATATAAAGACAACGGCAATAAATATTTTAAAAGGCTTTTTTGCCTGTTCGCTTATCGGCATTGTGCCTGTTGAACTGTATAAATTCTGTATCAGTCTGCAAAATACTTTCTCGCAGGATTTGTCCCGAATTTTTGCAGGAACGCAATCGCTTGATCTGGCAAGTCAAAGCATGAGTGTTCTTCAAGGCAGTTTTGAAGTATCAACACAAGTGAGTTTTAATCTGTTTAATTTGCTTGCACTTATAGCGTTTGCTTACTGCGTTATAAAGATATTCTTTGCGAATATAAAGCGAGGGGGAATACTGCTGATTCAAATGGCTGTGGGCAGTCTGTATATGTTCTCTGTTCCGAGAGGATATGCGGACGGATTTAACCAGTGGATGAAACAGGTTGCGGCTATATGTCTCACTGCATTTATGCAGACAACGCTATTGTTTCTCGGTCTGCTTACCTTTCCCACAAATATGCTACTTGGTTTGGGAATTATGCTTGCAGCCAACGAAGTACCGAGAATTGCACAGCAGTTCGGACTCGACTCAAGCGTAAAGGTAAATATGATGAGCGTTGTTCATGCAACAACCACAGCAGTAAATCTTACTCGCTCCGTAGCAAGAGCGACAGGAAAATGATGGAGGTAATATAAACATGACACAATATTTATACCCTCAAAATTTAAGAGCCACAGCAAACCTGTGGCTTTGGAGCTTAAAGGACTTTTGCATATTGGGAATTGCCGCACTGCTGTCCATAGTGATTTTAGTGCAGACAAGAATTGTAATCCCCGTTGCCGTGACCTTGTGTTACGGCTTTTTAACTATCCGTATGGATGAAACAACGGTGCTGGACTTTATCAAATATGCAGTAAGATATTTTATCAGTACACAGCAAGAATTCTACTGGAGGTAATTTCCTTTGATTATAAAAGAAAAACAACAGAAAAAGAAAAAAGGACGCTCGGTGCAGGATTTAATTGGCGTCAAAACATTTACGAAGTACGGGCTCGCCACAAATAAGGGCGAGCTTTTGTTTTACCTCGCAGCTCCCACAAATATATCCGTGCTGTCTCATACGAATGTCGAGATTAAAATAAGACATCTAATGATGGTTTTATCCTCAATTCCTGATATTGAAATCACCTGTACCGATTCAAGTGAGTGCTTTGATGATAACAAGTCATATTTGCAGGAAAGATTATCGGAAGAACACAATTCTAAAGTCAGAAAGATTATTAAAAAGGATATAGATTTCCTTGATAATATTCAAATGGAAATGGCAACGGCAAGGCAGTTTTTGTTTGTCGCAAGGCTTAAAAACATAAAGGATAAGCAGACTTTTGATACGGCAAACCGCATAGAAAAAGTCGTATCCGAGCAAGGCTTTGAAACGCACCGTATGAAGAAAAATGAAATCAAGCGTTTCCTCGCCTTGTACTTTGAAGCGAGTATAAACGGTGAACAAATGCCCGACTCGGACGGCGAACAGTTTTTTGATTTTGACAAGGACGGTGAAAATGAATGTTAAAGAAAAAACCTAAAGAATTAACACCCGAACAGATTGAAGAAATCCGCACAAAAGACTTCTTTGATATGATTCTGCCCGGTACGGTTAAATTCTTTTCAGACCATTATGTCGTCGGTGACAGTTACCGCTGTGTATGGGTAATTCGTGAATATCCACCTACTACCGAAGAACAGGCAATTCTATCTCAGCTCGGTGACAGAAGCGGTGTTACGCTGCGCATTTACCACAGACTTGTAGAAGCTGGGGAACAGCGTAAAATCATTCAAAATGCAACACGCCGAAACAAGCTGAAATCGGGCGGTAATGATGTAAATGAAACCATTGAAGCCGAGGGCAATTTGCAGGATGTTGTTGAACTGCTCGCTAATCTCAGAAAGAATAAAGAACCTCTGCTTCACTGCTCCGTATTTATTGAATTAAAGGCAAAAAGTATGGACGCACTGAAAGAATTGCAGAGTGAAATTGCAATGGAGCTTACTCGCTCCAAAATTTCGGTTGACAGACTGACACTCCGTCAGAAAGAGGGTTTTCTCTCCGTTCTGCCCGTGGGCGCGAATCAGTTCGGTGCACAGTATGAACGAGTATTGCCTGCAAGTTCCGTTGCCAATCTGTATCCCTTTAACTTTTCGGGCAAGACCGATCCTCAAGGTGTGTATATCGGCAGAGATAAATTCGGCACGAATATCCTTGTAGATTTTGACCGCAGAGCTGAGGACAAAACAACATCCAATATCCTCATTCTCGGTAACAGCGGTCAAGGAAAAAGCTATCTGTTAAAGTTGATTCTCACAAATATAAGAGAATCAGGTAAAAGCATAATATGCCTTGATCCCGAAAGTGAGTATGAAGAACTTTGTTCAGCGCTCGGCGGTTGCTATATCGACTTCATGTCAGGTGAGTACACCATCAATCCGCTTGAACCAAAGGCTTGGAATGACAGTGCAGACGATGTAGATCTTGATGCGCCTATGGCATTCAGAAAAGTAACAAGGCTTTCACAGCACATCGCTTTTCTCAAAGATTTTTTTCGCAGTTACAAGGACTTTTCTGATACACAGATTGATACGATTGAAATCCTACTCTCCAAGCTGTATGCCCGATTTGGAATTACGGACAGCACGGACTACAGCAAAATGAAGTCGACAGATTATCCGATTATGGAAGATTTCTACAAGCTGTGTAAAGAAGAATTTATGAGTTACGACAGCAATAGAAAATATCTCTATACCGAAGAAACACTTCAAGAAGTATGCCTCGGCATTCATTCAATGTGCGTAGGTGCGGAAAGCAAGTATTTCAACGGCCATACAAACATCACCGATGATGCATTTCTTGTATTCGGTGTAAAAGGATTATTGGATACCAACAAGCGATTAAAAGACGCAATGTTGTTCAACATTCTCTCCTTCATGAGCAACCAACTTCTCGGCAAAGGAAACACGGCGGCAAGCATTGACGAGCTGTATTTGTTCCTTACGAATATGATGGCAATTGAATATATCCGAAACGCTATGAAGCGTGTGCGTAAAAAAGATTCCTCAATTATTCTGGCAAGTCAGAATATTGAGGATTTTTTAATACCGTCTATCCGTGAATTTACAAAGCCGCTGTTCAGTATTCCGACGCATCAGTTTTTATTCAATGCAGGACAAATAAATCCGAAAGAATATATGGACGCTTTACAGGTTGAACCGAGCGAATTTGAACTGATTAAATATCCCGAACGCGGTACTTGCCTGTACCGATGCGGAAACGAACGTTATCTGCTTCAAGTCATTGCTCCCGATTACAAATCTGCATTGTTCGGAAAAGCCGGCGGGCGATGAGCCATCGCGGGCAATTCGCACACTAAAATCAGTAAAGGGCGTTAGTATAGTTGCCTGCGCCTTTTGCTGTGCGAAAGGAGAAATATATTATGAGTGCAATTATAGCGGCAGCTCTCAAGAAGATTGCTGTATATATCCTCACAGACAAAAAAGCATTGAAAAATGCAGTTGGAATCATACTCGGAGTGATTATCATAATCATCATGCCTATCGTTGCCGTGGTTTCCTTTTTCAACGGCGATATCAATATTGAAACCGATAGATTGCAAACAATGGTAGTTCAGAATTTGTCTGCAGAGGAAAAAGCTAAACTTCAATTCGTTGAAGATATGATGAACACCATTTATGATAAAATGACAGCCGCAGGTTTTAACGGCAGCGTAAAAGAAGCGCAGGTACTATATGTACTTGCGCTTTCCGATTTCTCTCACGATCCCGATTTTGCAGATAAGTTGGTCTGTTGCTTTCAGGAAAATCAGACGGACAAGCAGTTAATTACCGCTGTTAATTCTGCATTCGGCACACAGCTTATCGCCGAAGATTTCAGCAATGTCATGGGCAATATACGCTCTTTGCACATTGACACTTCCGACTATACCGATCCTTTAACCAAGAACAATATCGATTTGGTAAAGTGGGCAATACACGCTCAGGAAAGCGGCTGGGGCTATGTGTACGGAACTTACGGCGCAGTGCTTGATAAATCTGTCTTTGAGTTTAAGAAAAATCAGTATCCCGATGAGGTCGGAAGTTATGCTGATTTCATCCGTCAGAACTGGCTCGGCAGACGAACCGCTGACTGTGTTGGACTTATAAAAGGATATGGTTGGTATGATGCAGAAAGCGGAAAGATCGATATCGGTGCAAACGGTATGCAGGATGTTTCGGCAAACGGAATGTTTCAGGTGGCAAGAGAAAAAGGTACGATTGATACTCTATCCGAAATCCCCGGACTTGCCGTATGGCACGAAGGTCATATCGGTATTTATATCGGTAACGGTGAAGTCATTGAAGCAATGGGTACACAGTATGGTGTTGTAAAAACGCAGCTGAAAAACGGCGGATGGACACACTGGCTGAAAATTCCGTATATCACCTATATCGAAGAAAAGGAAAATGTTTAATATGAGAAATACAATGAAAGGAACGATACCGTTCGCAGAAAGTAGTTTTTATATAACTTTTTTTGCGACTTATGTATCGCATGGCAATTAAAATGTTAATTGATATACCGCTTAACAGAAAACAATTTAAAGCAGAACCCGAACACTGCAACATAGTCGATACAATTGAATTACCATATCATGAATTTGAGTCATTCAGAAATAATCTTCTGAGTGACTATTCTTTTATATCCGAACACGCAGATGAAATGGGAACAGATCAATCAGGTGTCAGTCAGTGTTTACTTGTTTTGTGTGAGGATAAATCGGACGGAATTCTTGTGGAATCTTCAGGATACAATTACGCAAGATATTCCGATTATGTTCCGAATGCCCGAACGCTCATTCAATTAGATCAACATCCATCGCTGAATGACTTTATAGATGAAATGTGCAGCCTTACAGATAAATATACACGCAAGGCTGTTGACGGACAGATTGACTGTAAGTACAGAATTAATTTTGATGAAGTACGAAGCCTGTGTGTACCAAGCAAATTCAATCAAGATTTATTTATGCATATGCTTTCAGACAGAGATGAGATTAACGGTGTTGAATACTCTGACGATGGCTGTACGGTTACAGTTGCCGAACCGTATTTAAGACAGGAAGATGAACAGAGTCTGCGAATATTAGACTCTGAGGATATTGAAATAATGTGTGCAAAGCATGTCTTATGGCTTCATGACGCAGGCGGCGAACAGGCTGATTTTTCAAAATGTTTGCTTAAGGATTTAGATTTGTCAGGCAAGAATCTAATCAATGCTGTTTTTGACGGTGCAAAGTTTATAAATACAAATCTGAGAAAAGCATCACTCTGCTTTTCTCTTTTTAACGAAACAAAATTTCAGAACTGTAATTGCATAGATATTGTTGCAGAAGAATCTGAATTCAAAAATGCCGAGTGTGTTGCCTGCAATTTTGACGGCGGTATTTTTACACACAGTGATTTCACAGGAGCCAAGTTTTACGACTGCACGATAAAAAACGGCAGCCTGCAAAATTGCTGCCTCGAAAGAATTAATATCGGCGATATGGAACTCGGTGATGTATATATGAGAGGTTGCAGTTATAACGAGCAGGAATGGTCGGATGAATCGCCCAGGCAAAACATTTCAATGTGAGGTGTAAAAAGTGAAGAAAACAACAATCAATATTTCCTACGACGAGGAAAAACTGAGTGCATTAAAAATGTATCTCGGACAGAAAGGCTCAAGCCTTGATGATGAACTTGTAAAAATGCTGGATACACTTTACGGCAAAACCGTTCCTGCAAGCGTTCGTGAGTTTATATCTATGAAATCAGAAAGTTATACAGTGACTTCAAAAATGAACAAGTCCGAAAAAACAACGTAACCGCCTGTGAGCCACTGTGTCGCCCTGTGTGACGGCTTTGAGGACGAGGTCGGGAAAGTAACCGAATGCGAACAATTCGGCAAAATTCGGGCGATTTTCGGCGAGTGTTGCAAATGAGCAAAACACCGTTATTTTGCAGATGTTACAAGGTCGAAAATCAAGCAGGAGAAAATGAGGTGGGTTGCTAATGCTCCCACCTCATGTTTTACATCGGACGGCAACGCCGACCGTGTGGGCATTTTCGGCAGTTTTACACTCGCATTTTACAGGGTGGGTTGTTGATAGCAGTACAGCAAAAACGGATAGGTTGCTATACGAATAGTTGCCGAAATCACGGTGATTTAACAGCGGTTACTGAAAAATGAAAGAGGTGAAGCTATGCCAGCACCAAAAGATAAGAAAAAGTTTTTGTTATGGGCATATCCAAGCACATTGGAGCTTGTAAAGAACAATTACAGAAAAGATAAGTGTAAAAGCCAATCGGAATTCATTGAACGAGCCATTCAGTATTATGTAGGTCGTGTAACGGCAGACGATGATACCTCATATCTGCCGAATGCATTTTTGTCCAATATGAAAAGCATTGTTGCCGAAAGCGATAACCGACACAGCAAAATGTTATTTAAGCTGTCTGTTGAGATTGCGATTATGCAAAATCTTGTTGCGGCAACGAATGATATTGATCCGTTATCGCTGGAACGCCTGCGCGGTGAATGTGTGGAAGAAGTTAAACGACTCAACGGCAGGTTCTCGTTTGAAGATGCTTTTGATTGGCAGAAAGAATAAGTTATGGCGAAACTTATTACAAAATTTAAGTATTTGAAACCGGACGCACGACAGTCTGTCGGTGGTTATGCAAAATATATTGCTACCCGTGAAGGCGTAGACAAAATAGATGAATCTTTAAAATTTGCAAATTCTTCCGTGAAACAACAGCAATTCATTCAAAAAATACTCAAGGATTTTCCCGACAGCAAAGATAGTTTGGAGTATGAGGACTATATTAAAAATCCGACCGTAGGCAATGCTTCTGAATTCATTACACGAACAATGGAAGACAACGCCTATGAGGTTATGCAGACAAAAACATATGCAGATTATATTGCTACCCGTCCGAGAGCTGAAAGATTCGGTACGCACGGACTCTTTACCGATGACGGCGTACAGATAAAACTGAATGAAGTGTCAAAAGAGTTAAATCAGTACGCCGGTAATGTCTGGACGGTTATTATATCCCTTCGCCGTGAAGATGCTGAGCGATTAAGTTTTAACACAGGCGAACGGTGGCGGGATATGCTTCGTTCACAGACAAGTTTAATATCTGAAAACTTTCATATCCCGATGCAGAATCTGAAATGGTATGCGGCATTTCACAATGAAAGCCATCATCCTCATGTGCATCTGATGGTCTATTCCACGGAAGAAAAGCAGGCGTATCTTTCAAAAGAGGGCGTAATGAAACTACGTTCTTCTTTTGCAAAGGATATTTTTGCTCAGGATTTGCTATGCGTTTATGAAAAGCAAACCGAATACCGTGACGAGTTAAAAGTGAACAGCCGTGAGGTAATAGAGGAAATCATTTCAAAAATCAATAGTGGTGTTTATGATAATCCCAAGCTTGAAGAAATGCTTTTAAGTCTTGCTGACAGATTGTCCAAGACATCAGGTAAAAAAGTTTACGGATATCTGAAAGCGGATGTCAAGTCGATTATTGATTCTATTATAGATGAACTTGCCGATGACGAATGTATATCTGCGTTATATGATTTGTGGTATGAACAGCGAGAAAATGTTATACGAACCTATACAGACGAACTGCCGGAGCGTATTCCTCTGTCACAAAACAAAGAATTCAAGTCTATTAAAAATGCTGTTATACAAGAGGCAATGAATATTGTTACTGACCGCATAATCATGGCTGACTATGAAGAAAATGCTGATGAACAATCTGAATCTGATTCTGATTCGAGCGATGAGGAAACAGAACCGCCGCTCACGGATAAAGAAAAAATATCTTTGATGTGGCAGTATTACAAAAAGGCGAAAACCTTGCTTAATCGTGATAATGAAAATTATGATCCGAATACGGCGGTTGATTTTCTGATTGAATCGGCAAAACTCGGATGCAGTGTTGCAAAAAACAGACTCGGTAAGATGTTTTTGCAAGGAAAAGATGTGCCGAAGAATATAGATTACGCTTTGCGGTGGCTGGAAGAATCGGTCAGCGAGGACAATGAATTTGCAGAATACTTGCTTGGTAAAACCTATCTTAAAGGTGAAGATGTGGAACAAGATTTAATTCGTGCAGAGGAACTGCTTCGAAGGTCTTCTGCACAGGGCAACCGATATGCCCAGTATACACTCGGCAAGAGTCTGCTTGACGGAGAGCTGTTCCTGCAAAATATTCCCGAAGCGATAACGCTCATCACCGAATCGGCTGACAGCGGTTTTGCTCCTGCACAGTATCTGCTAGGAAAACTGTTATATAACAGCGAATTGATGCCGCAGGATTTGGAAAAGGCTATCTTTTATCTTGAAAAATCGGCAAGCCAAAACAATCCTTACGCCGCTTACCTTGCAGGGAAAATACGGCTGACCGAGGATATTGTCAGGGATGTCCCTTGTGCAATACGAAACTTTGAAATTGCTGCTGAGAACGGGAATGACTTTGCAGAATATATGCTTGGAAAGTTGCATCTCTACGGCAAAGAGGTTGAATGTGACTATGACAGAGCGATTGTATACCTTACTGCATCTGCTGAACACGGCAATCAGTATGCCCAGCAACTTCTGCACAGTATCAAAGCCAACCGCAATTGGTCTGCAACACTCGGCTCGCTCCGCCTGCTCGGACAAATCAGCCGTATAATCCAAAACCGATTAGATAATGACCGCAAAGGAAAACAACACTCAATAGACCGCAAACTTAAAATAAAAATCGATGAGAAAAAACAGGCACAAGGCCTAAAACAAGGATAACAAAAGCCTACAGACGAAAAATCCGTAGGCTTTTATCTATGTAAAATTTAAAACGTTGAGTTCGGTTTATACGCTGAAAGGGCTTCCCAATAAAGGATAATCAACAGTTATCCTTGATAATAAAACTTAATGTTTATTTAAGATTAATGAAAGGACGTATGCTATTTTGAAAAAGAAACTCAATGTATTAATTTCAAATGTATCTTATCAAGCAGCCACAGGGAGTTTCCTAAAAATGCTTAGACACTCTCAATATTATGATTGTTATATTGTTGGATGTGATTTTTTGCTAAAAGGTTTTTCAAGTGGAAGTATGTTAGTTGATAAATTTTATCAAGCATCAAATCAATTTAGTGAGAGTGAATATGCTAGTTTCATACTTGAAATTTGTAAAAACGAGAATATCGATATTGTTCTTTCTGCAGAAGAAAAAGATTTGATAATGTTCAAAAAAATGCAATTAGAACAATCTTTGCATACATATATTGCCGAAGAATCAATTTTTAATCTTTTCAAAGATAAACATTTAGCAAATCTTGATGTACAAGAAAAATCTATATTAACACCAAAGACTATCATGGGACGAACCGATTTTGATAATTCTATTAAAAATAAATTTATAATGAGAAAAAGAGTTTCCTGTTGTAGTAGAGGAATAAAAATATTTGATCGAAGAGACATACCTTCAAATTACGATTCTTTTACTAATGACTACATAACTCAAGAATTTATATCAGGAAGTGTTTATACAGTAGACGTATTTTGTGATAAATTAGGTAACGCTAGAATTATGATTCCTCGTAAAGGCTTAGCTGGAAAAGATGGAACTACATTTAAATGTATAATTGAAAGAGAAGGACATATTTTAGATGTTTGCAAAAAATTCTATTCTCAATATAAAGTTCCAGGAATATCTAATATACAATTCATTGTAAAAGATGATAGACCATATTTTATCGAACTGAATCCTCGAGCGGCTGCAACAATAATAGCATCATCATTGGCATCTGTTAATTTTTTAGATTTATATATATCTCACTTCCTCTATGATGAAGAAATTTCAGATTATGATACTATGATGAATAATGTGAAATGGAATAGTGTCGTTTCACGTTATTATCAAGAAACAATAATGTATAGATAATAAAGTATTATAGGTGATTACAGTGAATAAAGAAATTGGAAAAATCATTGATGACTTCGAAATTAATAAGAATAATTATACAGTATGGATTATAGCGAATGTTGCTGACACAGTGCAAAGCGAAGAATCATTTATTAAACATAGTAACTTTTCAGAATTTTTTACAAAAGCAGAATTCTCTTCTATAGTTTCTGCTATCTCTGATATTTTTGGATATGTTAGAATTTTTTATTCGGAAATTGAATTCATAACATACGTTTTAGCGAATAAGGATCAAATTGATAATTTACATACAGTAATTTATAATTTTTCAAGAGACGGTATAAATGAGGGGAAAAAATCTCTTATTCCTGCATTTTGCGATCTTTTTCAATTAAAATATATAGGTTCGAATCCTTTTGTAGTATCTTTATTACGCAACAAGTTCGTTTTTACAAAATTTTTAGGGAATATGGGAATACCAGTACCAAAGACAATGTTATATGAATTTAATTGTCATAATGATATTTCATGTTTTATTAAAAAACCAATTATAGCTAAAAACATTTTTGAATCTGCAAGTATAGGAATGGATACAACAAATATTATCTGTTATGATACAAGGGACGATTATTATATAAAACTCAATGAGTTATGTAATAATCTCAATATCCAACAACTATTAATTCAAGATTATATAGATGGAATAGAATGTGAGACTTTTGTAATCAATTTACAGGGTAATTACTATGCTTTTCAACCTGTAGCTTTAGAAATAAATGGCTCTAACATTTTGACTTCTAAAATATCAGATTCTAACAGTTATACTTTTGTAGATTTGGCAAAATATATGAATAATAATGTATGTAATAATATTATGCAAGTTACAAAAAAAGCTGCAAAATTATTAAACATTAAAAATTATGCCCGTTTTGACTATAGAGTTACGTCAAATGGTGAATTTTATCTTATTGATATCGCTGGTTCTCCTTATCTTACAAGACATAGTTCAATTGCATATTTATTTACAAATATCTTAGGAATAAATTATAACAAGATTTTTTCTTTGTTAGCTGCATTAACAAATTTAAATCAATTAAATGATGTAAATTGTAAATCAGATAACAAAAGACCTCTAGAAAAATAATGTTGTGGTGCTTTTGCGTATTCTAAAAAATTCAAACAATATTGTTTTGCGGAAGGAATTTTCTGATTTTCAACTAGGTTTTTTGCAGCTTTTATACGTAAATCCATTCTTTTACGGTCGTGAAAAATAGCAGGATAAAACTCTGATAATTTTTCCAATAAGGCAACACACTCATCCCATTCTTCATTTATTAGAAAACGATAAAATTCAAACCATGCAAAATGATATCTATAGAAGTCATTAACACGATTATTGTCAATATCAGAAACATCATCACAATTAAGTGATTTTTCTATTTTGGCTTTTATATCAAGGTATTGTTGAACATCTCCAACATATAAATATAATGATGCAACATTTGTTAATATCACGTGATTTTTACCACTTGGTTTATTGTCTAAAAGATATTTTAATTTATTTATAATTTTCAATGCAAATTTATTAATATCTAATATTTTTTCTGTGTTCATTTCATATTTTAAAAATTGTGCTATATATAGATTATTGTATATTTTTTCGATTTGATTAACAGTTATTTTATTGCTCTTTATAATTTTTATAGCTTCCTTTGAATTATTTATTGCATCATCATATCTATTTAAAGAAATATTCATTCCTGCTTTAGATGAAAGTGTAATAGCTAATTCATTAAGAATATTATTTTCACGAAAAAACGTTTCAGCTTGCTCGTAATGTACAAGTGCAACAGCTGGTGCAGCAAAAAGAAATGCTTTACGATTAAATATATTCACTATATACTCAGTATAGCTTTTCTTTACGTTATTTTGTTGAATTTGATTTTCTAATAATAGACTCTTATCATATAGAGTTTTAAATGTTTCAACATCATTTTGAGAATCTAGAGAATATGGAGTAATATCAAAAATAATCCTCATTTCCAATATTCTTTCTTCTTTTGAAGGAAAAACATTATTTTTAAAAATCAATAGCCCTTGCTCAATATATGACATTAATTGTTGCAGTAGTGTGTTTAATTCATTTCTGTTAAGTATATATCCTAATTGTCCATTCTTGAATTCCAATCGACGGATTTCCGCAATTGCAACATCTGCCATTGTATCAAAAGATATTGATTTTATTTTTTTGCTCGATTTTTCCAATTCACCATTATAGTGATAAAAGTAGGCAGCTTTTATATCATTATAGGTATTTGTAATTTTAGAATTAATATTAATTGTTGTAAGAAAATTGTCAATAGAAAGTATCTCAGCATAATCATTTAGCAGATATGCTTTGGATAAAGCAAGTATCACAAGAGAAAAAATTTCTTTATTTACTTTTTTAAAATATTGATAAAGATATTGTGCCCGTTGAAAATAATCATCCTCTACATAAGTGGATAAATAATTATAATATTTAATTATTACATCTTCATGACTCAATGCGGCAGTTTTACATATATAAGATTTTTCTTCATTAGAAATGAATAGAAAATTATTAAATTCAATTTGTTCTTTTGGTTGGTACCTTTCAAGAATATATTCCTCACATGCACAATTAAGACTATTTGTAACTATATTTGTTTCATTTGAATCACTAATATTACTAATCATATGTGGAGTAAAAGTCGATATACTATCGGCAGCAATATATATTATATTTTGTAGAACTTCTTTTGAAATATTGTATTTCAAACCAGCTGAAATATAGCATCGTAATTTTTCATCTACAATTGTTGAAATTGATACATCACAGTTTATATGCAATAAATATTTATAGTAACAGTTGACTAAATCAAAATTAGTTCCGCATAATCGATATATCTCATTTATCTTTTTACTTGTCAAGTCATTAGGGGGGCATTTTAGTTCATTTAGCATATAATCATATAAATCCGCTCTAGAATATTCACGAAATCGAATACGATTAATATTTTTATAATTATCAAAATAATCATTATTACTAGTTATAATGATTGATATTTCTTTTTTTAATTTTTGCTCAATAAATTGTTTGTTATTTATTAGTATTGATAGAAATTCTCTACCTTCACTAGAAATACAATCATAATTTACTGCAGAAATAAAAATGTGCTTTTTTCTCGCTATTCTTTTTAAATTAGCAATAATATAATTTGTTTTTGTTGAATCATTATTTTGAACTGATAGAGATAATCCAATTATTCCCATTAATTGTAAAGAAATTTCAAAACTGTAATTCGTTTTAGAAGAATTGAATTTTTTACTGTATATGCTATCACCAATTATTTTATGGTATGAAAAATGTTTTCCAAGATGATTTTCTATGTTCTTTAAAACATATTCTTTCCCTGTTCCATTTTTACCTAAAAAGCAATATACTCCTGATGGATTTTGTTTTATTTTTTCTGTTAATTCTTCAATGAAAATCTTTCTGTCATTACAAATGTTTTGATTGATCATATGATACCCCATAGCATTGTTACAAATGCTTACACTTAAATTCTATTATTAGATAACTGTTGATTATCCTTTACTTAAATAATATAATTTCTTTATTTTCAAATAGCATAAAATGCTACATAAAGCAACCGAAAATGCAAAAGTGTGCGATTTTTCTGCAAAATTGTCGAAAATTCTGAAATATCTGTCCTTTTCAATCGACCTTTGTAGGTATCTTCCGTATAATGGTGTTATCATTTTACGGAGGATTTTTTATGTTTAATTTAATCGAAGAAAAAGACAAATATTTAACTGCTTGCAAGTCGTTGAAGGGATTAAGTAACTTAACTCTCAAGGCTTACCAAATTGATTTAAAACAGTTTTGCGACTTTATGCGTGGGCGTGATTGTTTTGATAAGAACGAGATCAATTCATATATCAATATGCTTCACAGCCTGTACAAGCCCAAAAGTGCCAAACGCAAGATTGCCTGTATCAAAGCCTTTTATCGGTATATGGAAATCGAAGATATTATTGCTTTCAATCCGTTTCACAAAATCATTATCAAATACAAAGAGCCTATCAAACTTCCACGCACAATACCACTGAACTGTATTCAAGATATGCTAGCTTACACCTACAAACAACATTTTATCGCCTGTACTAAGTATCAAAAAGAAGTAGCGTTACGCAATATTGTTGTACTTGAATTGTTGTTTTCCACTGGTATGAGAGTTTCTGAGATATCGAATTTAAAAATCTCTGCTATCAACTTCGGAGATAATACAATCTGCATATTCGGTAAAGGCTCAAAAGAACGCATTATGTGTATTAACGATAATTTGAGCAAGACGATAAGCAATTACCTAACCGTACGTTCTCGTAAAACGGATTACCTATTGGTAAACAGGTTAGGCAACCGCTTATCTGAGCAGTCCATACGATATATGGTGAATGATTATGCAAATGCTGTTGGCGCACCATTGCACATTACACCGCATATGTTCAGACATACTTTCGCAACCGAGCTTCACAATGAAGATGTTGATATACGGTACATTCAACAGTTCCTCGGACACAGTTCTATAGCCACAACGCAAATATATACACACATCAGCACGAGCAAAACGCGTGAGATATTAGAGTCAAAGCATCCAAGAAACAAGATGAATTTATCTTTCTTTTAATAATATACAAAACATTGATTTGCTTTGAATACAAATTCTATATACATCAAGGAAGTAAACATTTCAACATTTTTTGACAAATGCAGTGTCTGAGAGGATAAATGCAGAAAAATATATAAACAGGAGGTTTTTATGCCATATATTAACTTTACAGATGAGCAGAAAAAGCAAGCTCGCCAAACCGACCTTGTATCGTTACTTGAACTGCAAGGCGAAACGCTGAAACGTTCCGGCAAAGAGTGGGAATGGAAAGACGGTTCGCAGAAAGTCACTATCAGAGGCAATCTGTGGTTCCATCAGTATGATAGAGTCGGTGGGGATGCAATTGATTTTGTCCGCAGGTTCTACAACAAAAACTATGCAGAAGCAATGGAATTCCTGCTCGGTGGCTGCGGCGGAACATTGATTGCTTCCCCACCTGTTGTGAAAGAACAAAAACCGTTTAAACTGCCACCACGCAATGATAATATGCGGAGAGTTTTTGCATATCTGAACTTCACACGCAGAATTGACAAAGAGGTGCTGTACACTTTTGTGCATCACAAGATGATTTACGAGTCGGCAAAATATCACAATGCTGTATTTGTGGGCTTTGATAAAGACGGTAATCCACGCCACGCCTCTATGCGCGGAATAGGTTCAAAAAGCACATACAAAGGAAACGCTCCGAACAGTCAGCCGGAGTACAACTTTCATTGGCATGGTTCAAGCAACCGATTATATCTCTTTGAAGCTCCGATAGATATGTTAAGTTTCATATCTATGCACAAAGACAATTGGGAAACGCACAGCTATGCCGCTTGCTGCGGTGTGGCTGACCGTGTGTTGTGGCAGATGTTAAAGGATAATCCCAATATCAATACAGTCTGCCTCTGTCTCGACAATGATGAAGCGGGGAAGCACGCTAATAAACGGATATCCGAAAAGCTAATCCAAAAAGGAATACAATCAGAAAATCTCATACCACTCCACAAGGATTGGAACGAAGACCGGTTGGCAGCCGGAGGCAATGAACCGCACTTTTGTGCGGATTTTTTTATACCCAATGAAGATAAGAGGGGGGATGAAGAACCGTGTCAGGCATTCCAACTTTAATTATAATTGCCGACGTTATGTTTTGTATCCTCGGCGGTATATCCGTTGTCGCTCACCTCTATAACCTTAACAGCATAAAATCCAAAACTGTAGGTGACGGTCAGCACGGTACGGCTCGGTGGGCAACTAAATCGGAAATACGAAAAACCTATCGGCATATTCCGTTTACACCAAATAAATGGCGCAAACAAGCCGCCGATGGAGAAACTCCGACTGCATCCCGAATTGTCAAACGCAGGCTTTTCAAAAGCAAGAAAAAAGAACAGCCGGAAGAAGCTTTGCCGCAGGGCATTGTGGTTGGTTGCACAGGCGGCAAACACAATACAACAGCACTTGTGGATACAGGAGATGTCCATGTGTTGATGATTGGTGCGGCAGGTGTAGGAAAAACGGCTTATTGGCTGTATCCTTGTATTGAATATGCCTGTGCTTCAGGAATGTCTTTTCTATCAACTGACACAAAGGGCGATGTGATGCGAAATTACGGGAATATTGCAAAACAGTACGGCTACAATGTTTCGGTTATTGATTTGCGCAATCCTACACGCAGTAACGGCAACAATCTCCTGCATCTTGTAAACAAATATATGGATTTGTATCAATCAAGCGAAGAATTGGTTTACAAAGCCAAAGCGGAAAAGTATGCAAAGATTATCTCCAAGACCATCATCCTATCGGGCATGGATGCGGCGAATTTTGGACAGAACGCATATTTCTATGACGCCGCCGAGGGATTGCTGACAGCCACAATATTGTTAGTTGCAGAATTCTGCAAATCCAAAGAAAGGCATATCGTATCAGTATTTAAAATCATTCAGGAATTATTCGCTCCGTCAAATTCAAAAGGCAAAAATCAGTTTCAGCAGTTAATGGAAATGCTACCGAATGACCATAAGGCAAAATGGTTTGCGGGTGCGGCATTAAATACTGCAGAGCAGTCAATGGCAAGTGTTATGAGTACAGCATTATCAAGGCTTAATACCTTTCTCGATTCGGAATTGGAACAGTTACTATGTTTTGATACAGAGATAGATGCTGAAGAATTCTGCAATGAGAAATGCGCTATTTTTGTAATTATGCCTGAAGAAAATCCCAACACATTTTTTATGATTTCTCTTATCATTCAGCAGCTATACAGGGAAATCCTTGCTGTAGCCGATGAGAATGGCGGCAAACTTAAAAATCGCTGTGTTTTCTTCTGTGACGAATTCGGGACTTTGCCAAAGATAGAGAGTGCAGAAATGATGTTCTCTGCCTCACGTTCAAGGCGGTTACAGATTGTACCGATTATTCAGTCCTTCTCGCAGCTCGACAAGAACTACGGCAAAGAAGGTGCAGAGATTATTGTAGACAACACGCAAATCACCATGTTCGGCGGCTTTGCTCCCAACAGCAGCTCAGCAGAGGTACTCTCAAAAGCATTAGGCAGCAGAACGGTGATGTCGGGTTCTGTATCAAGGAGCAAAAATGATCCGTCACAGTCTTTACAAATGATTGAACGACCGCTCATGACTCCCGATGAATTAAAATCTATGCCGAAAGGACAATTTGTTGTAATGAAAACTGGTGTTCATCCGATGCGCGTGAAGCTAAAGCTTTTCTATAAATGGGGCATTAAGTTTAATGAGAATAAGCCGTATACAGTAGTCGATAACGGAAACCGTGAAGTAGAGTATGCTGAAAAGAGTGAAATCATAAACGGCATCGTGCAAAAATATCATTCTGACTGGTTGCTTCAGGAAGAAACATCTGAAAAAGCCGACTCTGCAAGCGGTCAAAATCAGGCTGAGAGTCAATGCCATGAACCGCAGAGAAAGTCTCAGAAAAAGTCTAAGAATAAAAACAAGATCGGTAAGACTGTGTTGGAATCTGTACCTCCGAGCCGTCGGAAATCTCAAAGCAAATCTCATCCGCAGGAGGTGAAAGAAAATGAGCAGACTTGATTTTTTATACTGTATGGATTTACCGCACAGGGCGGTATCGGTGTATATTTATCTTTTTGACAGAGCCGACAAGAACGGCGAATGCTGGCCTGCGATTCCGACAATAGCCAAAGAATTAAAGCTCTCAGAATCAACAGTCAGGAGAGCTTTAAAAGATTTAAAAAAAGCAGGACTCATAACAACTGAACAGCGATATCGAGAGAAAGGTGGTAAGAGTAGTTTGCTTTACAAAATCTCCAAAAGATAAAATGTAACGAAATAAAAACACCCGCCGCCAAGAAAGGACTATGTCCTCTCGGCGGCAGATGCCACCTGTCATGCTGGTAGGTGAAGTGAACTATCCACTTGAAAATATATTACAGCAGAAAAGAAGATATCTAATTACTTGTATTTTTACTTGTTATTTAACCGTTGTAATATGGTGAATTACGCATGCCTTCGATTTTGTTTTCTGTTTCTTCAATCAATCGTTCTAATCGCTTTATGTTTGTCGTATCGTTTTTTCTTTCTGCTTGGGAAAGTTCTTCTTCATATTCATGTAGAACAGCTTGTAAATCGTCAATTTTACCTATGATATCTAAAAAATTTGTTGCCATAAATGTGTCTCCTCTTACTTTTTTAATATTTTTCTTTTCTGTGTGTAAATACAACAATGGTTGCACTGCAGAGTAAAAGAAACGAGAAAACGTACAGGGACGAAAGCCGTGCAACCGTATTGGGAATATCTGTATCCGTTGGATCTGCAATAGCAAGGTAAACGGTGGCTGTTTTTCATACCTTTTCTACAATGCAGAAAAAGTTTTTGCCGTGTTTCATTTCAACTCAATGACTTTTTTCACAGGGTATTGCGAAATTACCAACGACATTTTTTCTTTTTGCACCCGTTCCATAGGATAGCGTTCGCTGTACACCGCCTCAACAACAAATGGCAAGTGAAAGACCATTTCCGTATTTGGATGCAAGCGGAAGGAATAAGACCCTGCAAGCTGAGGGTACATACAATCCCATAAATCCGCATCCACCCGAAGCATAAGCGCATCATCATTGACCAAAAGCGTATCAAACATATCAACAGCGCCTTCTTCGTTGTCGGTATTCGAGAAACGGACTTCGACATCGTACACATATTCGGGTCTGTACAAGAAATTGCCCGTTTCATCGGTCATGCGTTCCAGCAAGGTGATTTCCTGTTTTTGCGCATATTCTTCATAAGACACAATTTCAGCCGACAAAACGGTGACAGTGTATCCGTCAAGGATGTTGTCGGAACGCCGAAAGTAATCTTCCCCGTATGCCACTGTATCCTGCATAGAATAAGTTTCAACGATAGGCTTTTCGGCGGTTGCATTGGTTTTCCACATCGCAAACACCCAAACGGCAAGGAGCAATCCGATAAATGAAAGAATAACTATCTTCTTTTTCATGCTTCGTCCCCCACGGTATGTTCCACCAAATGACCGCATTCCAATAAAAAGATTTCATCGGACAAGTCTTTTAAAAGCTCTCCGTCATGGCAGGATAGAATAACTAAAGCGCCTCTAACCTTTTCTTCTTGCACAATTTGCTTGACGAGCATAACCCCGTCCGCATCCAGAGAGTTTGTCGGTTCATCCAAAATAACAATGTCAGGCTTTTCCATGATTGCCGCTGCAATGCCTAAGCGCTGTTTCATACCGAGCGAATATTTTCGATATTTCTTTTTGTCGTTAGGCGACAAGCCAACACGGGAAAGCGTTGCACGGATATCCTCGTCAGTTGCCACAGACTTAATGGAGGCGAGTATTTTCAAGTTTTGAAATCCGGAATAGCTATCCAAAAAAGCGGGATTTTCCAAAAACACGCCGATGCTTTCAGGGAAAGACAAATCTTTGCCCAATGTCTTTCCGTTTATCCGAATTTCACCCTCTGTTGGACGGATTAAACCGCAAATCAAACGCATCAACATGGTTTTTCCCGAACCGTTAATACCTTTAAAGCCATAGATAACACCGCTCTTCAAATTCATGGAAATGTCTTGAATCACCGCATTGCTTTTGATGGTTTTGGAAAGATTTTGTATCGCAATTTCTGTCATGTCAGTCACTCCTTGTTTAAAATATCATACCGCCGAAACGCACAAAGCCCGACTGCACAGGACAGTACCAATAAAACGACGGAAAACACAATGCCGATTTGACAGTCCACGCCGTTTTGGATAAGCATGCTGTTCCGTTGGGACATGGCGTAATTTCCCAAGAAAGCGGGGTGCAGATAATAGGCGGACAACACCAAAACCCCTGCGCTGATGCAAAAGCTGAAAAACGGCTTTATCCACAAGGATGCGGTCATTTGCAGTATAGAAAAAGCGGAAACAATTAAAACAGGCATAAGAAACATTTGCAAAGTCAATTTTCCGCTTACAATCATTTCCCCTGAAAACGCATAAACATTTTCAACAGGCATGGGAATCAGCTTATAAATAAGTGATTTCGATACACCTAACGAAAGTGTTCCTCCACCGCACAGGCAAAACAGCGCAATAACACCCCACAACAGCAGAAAATACAGAAAAACAGAGGCTACCGCCCAAACGCATTTGGAAAGCCACCACGCCGAACGGCTTTTCGAATTTACCAATACATTTTTTCCGTATTCCGTTAAATCCTTAAAGGGATAATACAGTGTCATATACAGCGGCACAAGCATCAACAGCATCCAAAGTGCCGGAAACATAAAAACATTCCCGGGCATAGGTACATATTCTTCCATACCCGATGTCATATAAAACAGAAAATCCCCGAATGTACGGGTATTTAAATTGCTTCCTTTTGTGCAAACAAAGCCGATGCAAAAACCGAGAAAAAGAACGAGGGAAATGAGATATTTCAAGCCCTCCCGCAACATACCGTTTTTAAAATCGTATTCGCACAACCTAAAAAATGTCATTTTTCTTACCTCGCAGTACGGTCACGGCAAAGGAAACCACGAACAGTAAAACCGCCTCGCAAAGAACAACGCTGAGTGAAACATACACCTTTCCGCTGTGCAAAAACTGTATCGGCGAAATTTCAGGTGCATTGCTTATGGAATTGGAAATATAGTTTATGAGAAGCAGGAAAAACAACGGTGTCAGCGTAACAACAAATACATTTTTGTTAAAAAATGTAACGGTAAGGCTTAAAGTTGCAATCAGTCCTGCAAACACAAAGGTTGCCGTGGTTTTCAAAAGCATATATCCGAACGGATGCGCATAGAAAAGCGGTGTCATCGTTGACCAAGGATGTGCACCGTAATAGACATCATAAAATACATCAGGCTGTATAGCAGGGACAAAAGCGGCAACCAACATAATGTTTAAGAGAATCGGTATGGTGATAACCGCACCGCCCGACAAGAACACAGCGATATATTTGGAAAGAAAATAGTCTTTTCGTGGCGTTCTTGTGACAATACTTTTGATATATCCGCTTTTGCGTTCATTGCAATACGACCACCCATAGCCGAGCGCTGCAAGCAACGGCATTAACAGATAATACAAGGAGCTTGCGGGCGAAATGAATTCTTTTCCAATCCACTGCGTAAAAAGTGAGGTGCCCGGAAGTTCGGGGTTCAGCTCATAGCCCGTGATTTGTGCTGAATTCATGTCCATTTGTCCGAAGGTATGGTAAGCATGAATACAGAATACAGCGGAATAAACGGCAATTGCCGCCGAGAGACACAAAGCACAGAGAAACAACTTGTTCGTAAATGCTTTTTTTAGTTCCATTTTCAAAACCGATTGCATGAAAGCACCCCCTTATTCCGAATAAATATACTGCGTTTTTTCGGGGTTCAGCCCCAACGCAAAGAACAAATCTGCCGTGTCGTTCACGGTGTTTTTCGGCACAAAATAACCGACTTGGCAAGTCACAGATGCACTCTCGTCCAAATACACGCCCAAAAACTCATTCGGATTTTCAGAGCGTTTTGCTTTGTCATTTTCCGAAAAGGAAAAATATTCCATATCGCCCGCAGGAAGAATTTGCCCGTCAGCTCCCACATACACCAAACGAAGCGTATTGACAAGCTCTGCTTCACCCAAAACAACACCGTTCTTCTCTTTTTTTAAGGTGAATTCTACCACTACAAATGTGTAATCGGGATTTAACACACCGTTTTCCGAGAGCCAGCCGTTCTCGTAAGCTCTTTTTGAAAAATCAGTCTTTGAAAACGGGGCTGTTGTATCGTAGCTTTGCATGCTTGTGACGGTATAACTCGTTACACCTGTCGCCTCGCTCTCTACAAACACCGTTTCACCAAAGATATGGCGATTTTGCTCGTTCGGCGGTGTATCTGTAACAATGCCACCAAATTGGAAGCCGTCACTACCGCTACCGACATCGCCCACGACCTTTTGGAACTGTCCATTCACTTCCTCTTTTGTGCACCCTAAAAAGCACCCGATAATGAACAACAAACCGAGAACAATTGAAACAGCCCGCTTCTTTGGGCATCTTTTCATGGTATAAGCCTCCTTGCTGAAAGGGGCGGATTGTTTAAAATCCGCCCCGAATTTAAGCATGCAAACTAATTTGCATATGGATCGGTTCCTACGGAATCAGGGCTCCATTTCCCGCTAATAGTTAAACTAGATTGCCCCGAAGATGGAGCTAATCCGATAAACGCATATGAATATCCCCATTCGTATACATATTGTCTAATACGTCTTTTTTGCCCTGCATAGATAATTGCGGAATCGTTTTTTGTGCAGTTGGTATATCCATTTGCAAGTGATGATGTGTGTCCTCCGTGTATAGAGTAATAACTGCCGCCCGCAGGATTAGAGGAATAACTGTATACATATGAGCCGGAAGCATCTTCCTTTCTCTGCCCCACACCGTATACCCTGTAATATCCTTCATTCGGCATACTATAACTGAATTCCACATCATGATTGTTTTTTGCAAAAGCCGTTAAAGATAGTGCAGATATAAGCATAACAATTGTCATAAGCAATGTAATAATCTTTTTCCTTTTCATAATAGTTATCTCCTTTTTTGGTTAAAATTATTAATCTTGTGCAAAACCTCAATCTTATTATGGCTTATTGATATCACAGCCTTTTGTTTGCAGATTGAACCAATCTTTATTTACTGTACATCGGAAACACACCTTTCAATGAATTTAAAAAGCAAAATAGAGTTTTTTTACCTGTTAAAGACTGCCGCAATATAAACAGAGTGAAACACACACGGGTATTGAATGTGAAATTAATCTTTATATTATCTTTTATCTTAAAACTACAATTTTTTCAAGATTTTACGACGAATGCAGAACGAGAGAGGATGAACGCAGAAAAATCGGGCTGACGAGTAAAAATGTCAGCCCGATTTCACATGCAATATATCAATTTTTCTTCGGAAATACGATATCCGTTTCAAAGATTTTTGATTTCTCATCATATTTCCAACCGTAAACAGCGTCATATTTTTTGAGTGTTTTCCGTATACTCTTTGTTCCTACACCGTGTATTTTTTTATTTTGCTTGGTTGTTTTTAATTCACCGTTTTCTGCTTTTGGCGAAACCGCACAACTGTTTTTAATGACCAATCCATCGTGGATAGACCCCTTTGAAAAGATATAGACCTGAATAAATCTTTCGTCTGCTCGTTCGGTGGCTTCGACAGCGTTATCAAGTAAATTATTCATCAGCGTAGATAAATCCGAATCCGATACATAATCAAGATTTGCCGTTTTTACATCAATGGAAAACTTAATATTTTTCTTTTCACAAAGCGTTACATACTTGCTGATAATTAAATCAAGCATTTTGTTTTTGCTGATGCCAGTACGGTTGAACTTCTCAATATCAGGATATATGCAGTCAACATATCTTCGGACATCTTCTATATCTTCAAAGTTTCTAATCTGCGTTAAATGATTCTTTATATCATGCGAAAAAATACGCATATCTTTATTGGATTGCTCGATAATCTCAAAATACCGCTTATCCTGTTCTTCTCGATCCTGAATTGCCTTCAATTCATAAAGTTCTTTTGTGTTTTTTAATGAATACTCATAAATTATAAATACCAATATATTAGCGAACAGTAACCCGATACACGAAATTATCCATAGAATGCTCATTACTTTCGTGAGCTGCATCTGATAGGCAATATATCTAAAACAAATTAAAACCATTATGCTCGTTAGCGGCATAATAAACAGCAACCAAAAATACTTGTTGTATGACTCGGTATTTTCTTTTTGAGCAAACAGCTTTAGTATAATTATCATCAAACTAAAGTATATCAACTTACTTGTAGGTACTATCACCAAATAAGCGGAAGGACTGCTTTCAAAAGCATTAAATCCCTTATATAAAACGGAACTTATCGCCATTACCAATATTTCAGAAGCAAACATTACAACCGTAAAAATCAATGAATGAAATACTGCTGTTTTAAAAGAAACATTGTAAAGATACAGAAGAAGCAGAGTGTATGTAACAAACATCAAAATTGTATTTATGTATGTGATGTTCAACTGATATATTACGCCTAAAAAAACAGTATTTAAAAGCATTAAAGAAACTCTTTTTGAAGTATCTTTTTTAGCGTCAAACAGTGAATCGGAATAATACCAAAACAGCAAAAATTCAAAAAGATACATAAATATATCTGTTATAATTTTAGTCATTGTCTATATCCTCGCCTATAAAATCTAAAAAACGCCTTTTAAATTCAGGTTGCTTTCTCGTCGCAACGGAAATTTTTATATCCGAATACGGCTGTGCCAATGTAATTTCATTTCTTTGAAAGTTTTTTATATAGTTCATATTCACTATATAACTGTTATGGGGAACGGCAAAACAGGAGGCGGTAAGCATGGAACGAAGTTGCTTCATGGTTTCTTTTATATTGTAATTCGTTTCTTTTGCATAAATAGAAACACCTTTAAGCTTTGCTTCGGCATAAATAATATCGGAAATTTTGAGTCTTGCAACCTTACTGTCTTTTATATGCAATGTTATAACACTCTCGTTTATAACCGACATTGCTTTATCAAGCGCAGAAAAAATACGGTTCTGTGTTGCGGGTTTATCAATATATCTTGTAACCTGAATGTCCATTGCATCATCTAAATACTGGTGATACGCCGTGACAACAAGGATAACCGTATTTTTATGCTTTTGTTGAATTTGCTTTGCAACAGCTATGCCGTTTGTATCTCCAAGCTCTATATCGAGAAATAATATGTCGTAAATTTCATCGGACTTTAATAAATCAGTTCCCGTTTGAAATTCGTCAATACTGCATTCTATATGACGCAGCTTGAAATATTCTTCCGCATAGCACTTCACCGACAGTCTGCATTCTGTTAAATCATCACATATTGCGATTCGCATAATATCCCCATAAAATCAAATAAAAAAATCGTATAACCATTACTTTGATTATACGATAGTATAATGCATTTTGCAAGTCATCCGGATTTTAAGAAAGCATCAATTATATCGGAAATTATAATTTTATGTTCATCTGAGCATTTCTTTAACTTCTGTATAATTTCATCATCAATATCTGCATACAACGCTCCGGAAGCTATGTAATCTGTATTCGTTTTCAATTCGGAACAAATATCAAGGAAGAGCAAAAAGCTCGGTGCAGATTTTCCTCTCTCAATATTGGAGAGGTGATTGTTCGAAATATTCAGTCTGTTCGCAAAATCTTTTTGCGTGATTTCAAGTTCTTTTCGCCGTATAAAAATTCGATTTCCCATTTGTTTCAAATTATGTTCCATATCATATTCCTCACTTGTAAATAATGTTAACACCAATATTATATAAATAAAACAATGTTACAGTGAAACAGTTTGAAAATAATTGTAAATTTACTATGAGCACAGAAATAATTTGTAAATATTTTAATTTTCTGCAATTAGTGACTAAATCATATACATTTGTCCGAATTTGTTGATTTATTATTTGTTTTTTGTTATTCATGAAGTGTCGAATAAACACAAAATGTATTAAGGGGGATTTTTTTATGAAAAAATCATTCACAAAAGCAGTGGACAAACTTATCAACAAAGCATTAAAAATGAATATCAACAGTACTACAAGTATCGCGGCGTTTCAACCGAAAGTCCCAAAAGAATTATCAATGCTTAAAAAATCGGTCAATAAATGATCGGAAAATTGGCGTTAAAGACTGCAGAAAGCTTTATAAAAAGACCGAACACTTGTTATGACAAAATCGAAATATATCAGTACGGATTTTTTGTCTTGTATTCGAATATCCTATTCCTTTTGTTGACAATGCTATTGGGAGCAGTGTTCGGTGTCTTTCTGCAAGGCATAATTTTTTACGTTGTCTTTTTCTCAATCAGACAATATGCCGGGGGCTATCATGCTTCGACGGAAACGAGATGCGAAGTAATGTCAACTCTTTCAATCTTGGTTTGCCTTGTTGTGACTAAACTGTCAAAGACGTATGATTTTCAATTTACTCTGCTCGTTGTAAGCGCAGTGTCGGCCTTGTGTATAGCGGTTCTTTGTCCGCTTGACACACCCGAAAAGCCACTATCAGAAAAAGAGTTTAAGTATTTTCGCAAAATCTCTTGTTCGATTTTGTCGGCGATATCTATTGTTGTAATTATTTCATATTTTGTGCGGTTGAAATGGTTGCAAATTTTCTTTGCACCCTGTTGCTTAAGCCTTATCTTAGAAAGTCTTTTGCTCACAGCAGGAAAGATAAAGAAATTGATGTTGAATAAATCTGAATAGCATTGCAAGCAGTGTATTTGTTTAATATTATGAAAAATAAAATATGTACAATTCAATATTTAAGATTTTCATTGCATAGACAAAATCCATAACCGGCAATGCCAAATGTAATTACAGCACCGTGTAAGGTAAAAGCAGTAAACGGAAGATATCTTCCGAATCCACTGTGCCACCGTACACGGTGCTTTTTTTGTCACAATTTTATATAAGAAATAACAGTATAAGTCTCTCCTGCGGCTCTAAAAAACCGCAAGAGGGACTTTTTGTTTTGTCGGAACAACAGGTTCAGGTTTTGTTATTACGCTGTGCATTTCTATGTCTGTTGAGGGGGACGGATATATGAAAGAGTGGCTTTGCTACATCGCGGAATACCCGTAATCTCTGCATTTTTAAGGACGAATCAAGCTTTAAAAATAAGGAGATTACAAAAAATGTTTGAAAATCAGGACAAACAAAACAACATTTGCTTTATACGCACAGAAAGCGGTTATGAACAGATAACCTATGCGGAATTATGTAAGCGTAGAAATGCAAATGAAGAATACAAATCTAAAAAATTCTTTCCTTTTCATGGTATGCTTATGGAAGTATCCCCAAAAGATTACACCGATTTCTATAAATCCAAGCGCCGTCAAAAATATATAGACGAGCGGTCGGTAGAAAACGGTGATTTTTCTTATAACATGCTCACAACTGATGATTTTAACGGCGAGGACATATTTATAGACGACAGCGAAGATATCGCAACACAGGTTGTACATAAAATCATGTTGGACAAGCTAAGTGATTCTATCCTTTTGCTGTCAGATGATGAACAGGAACTCATAAACGCCCTGTTTTTCAGAAATTTATCAGAACGCAAATGGTCAGATGAAACAGGTATTCCGCAAAAAACGATAAATGACCGCAAACATCGTATTATTGCAAAACTCAAGAAATATTTGGAAAATTAAAAAATAAATCCGCTCACCCCCCTTACTTTTCGGCATGGAAAGTGAGGGGGCTTTTCGATTGCTTCTATGTTCCTTGAAAACAAAATAGCACAGCGCATTTTTTACATTTCTTCTGCTGTCGGCGAAACCGGCAAGCCACATGAGCGAACGCATTTTTATGCCTTCAGGACTCAGACGATGCAGGCAATCTGTACGAAGGCGATGACAGGCAGAGGCAATAATGATACTTCCGTTCAGTCCTAAAGTCGAGCGTGATAAAGCCGTCGCAACAAAGGAGAGCGGCTCGGAGAGATCCTCGGGGTGGTGAGATTCCAATGAGACCAAAAGCATGGTCGGAAAGTGCGTTCCCGTGTATTCGAGGGTTGGCGTGGTTCAAATATCGGATAAAAAACGATTGATACAAAAGATTTAGGCGGTCGTTTATCATTTTGCAGATAAGCGACTGCCTTTACTTACGGAGGCAAACATTATGGAACAAATTAAACGAGGCGAAATATATTACGCCAATTTATGCCCGGTTGTAGGTTCAGAACAAGGCGGTGACCGTCCTGTTATTATTCTGCAAAATAATAAGGGGAATAAACATAGCTCTACAACAATAGTAGCGGCAATTACAGGCGAACTTGATAAACCGAATTTACCGACTCATGTCATGTTCAAATCCGATTGTATGAGAAAAGAATCCATGGTTCTGCTTGAATAGATAAGAACAATCGATAAATCCCGTCTCGGCAGATTTGTCGGTACAATAGATAGCAAAACAATAAAACGAGTTGATAAAGCGATTTTAATCAGCTTCGGTCTTGATTATCTGGAGGGTTTAAAGAAATGATTATTTCTGAAAAAGCAAAATCAAACAGTGCTTTTTATTACGAAGTTTGTATGCTAAAGATATTATCCGCTATGGGATATTTAAATGAAAAGGATTTAAACGGCATTATTAAAATAGCATCCGAAGATTACGGCGCATCTCTTATTCTTGACAAAACTTTATTATGTCTAAACTGATAATTCTGATAAAAAAGCTGGATATATTCGAACTATCGTAGTATTGTAGTGTTGCATCAAAAAAAGATGGCAACAGCAGGTAAATCCTGCGGAAAGGATAAGCAATGGAGAACACAGTCGTTACAATAGCACCGAGTATAAAACCTAAATTTATATTGCGTGTTGCCGCTTACTGCCGTGTATCAAGTGATTCAAGCGATCAGCTTCATTCCTTTGCCGCACAGGTAAGGTACTATACTAAATTCATAAATGATAGCGAACAGATGAAGCTTGCCGATATATATGCTGACGAAGGTATAACAGGTACGAAAACATCCACGCGTGATGATTTTAATCGACTGATTAAAGACTGCAAAAAAGGAAAAATTGACCGAGTGCTTACAAAATCAGTCAGCCGTTTTGCAAGAAACACAGCTGACTCACTTATGTATGCAAGGTTGCTTAAAGAGTATGGCGTAAGCATACTGTTTGAAAAGGAAAATATTGATACTGCATATATGTCAAGTGAATTGCTTCTTGCTCTATCAAGCGCTCAGGCACAGGAAGAATCCATCTCAATATCTAAAAATATGAGATGGAGCATTGAACGGCGCATAAAAGCAGGCATATTTATTGCAAGTCATACAGCATATGGATACAAACTTGTCAACGGCGAATATATTATTGATGAAAGCGAAGCTCAAATAGTAAAACTTATTTTCAAAAGTTTCCTCTCAGGTATGGGCAAAAAATCAATTGCTGATATGCTGAATAATATGGATATTCCGAAACGCATTGACGGAGTGCCGTGGCAAATATCGACCGTAGAATATATCCTTACTAACGAAAGGTATATCGGTGATGCGGTCTTTCAGAAAACCTATACTACTGAAACGCTGCCGTTTGTAAATAAAGCAAACAACGGAGAACAAGCTAAATATTATGTAGAAAACACAAATCCGCCTATTATATCAAAGGCGGATTTTGAAATGGTGCAGAAACTTATAAAAGAAAACAGCCATGAGAAGCGGTGCAATAAGACTGTAACATATCCGTTAACACAGAAAATGCGCTGTAAATGCGGTTCAACATACAAACCACTTACCGTAAACGGCAAAAAATATTGGGAGTGTACTAAACACAATTTAGGCAGAAGCAAATGTGATTCGCGCCGAATACCCGAAAAAGATATTTATGAGGCGTTTATTACAATGATAAACAAATTAAGAATTTGCCGTGCGGATATTTTGCCTGCGGCTATCACACAAACCGAACGTCTGCAAATGAAAGCAGGAGGATTAGTTGCAAAAATCAAAGAAATTGATAAGCAAATTGCTGAATTTAACAATAAAAGCCTTGTACTTGCAAGGCTGAATACTAAAGGTATTATACGCCCTGCTGAATATGCCGAACAAAGCGGCAGTATAAACGGATGTGTAAATAATCTGAGAAGCGAACGCAGACAGTTATTAAAAGAACAAGATGAAAACAGTATATTATCAGGACTTCGCACATTAAATGATTTATTATCAGATATAGAAAGTCCTATAACCGAATTTGATGAAAAAATATTTGAAAGTATGGTTGAAGAAATCACATTCCCAACTGATACAAACTTATGCTTTAAGTTAATCGGTAATTTAGTAATTACAGAAACTATTCCCGACCGAAGGAGGTGCAAACGCCAATGAAAAACAGGCGGTTTCCGTACGGATATGAAATGCAAAACGGCTTGATTGTAATATGCTTAAAAGAGGCTGATACGGTTAAACAAATATTCAGTCAATATCTGAACGGGAAAAATTTAAAGAATATTGCTGAAAGGCTTACAGAGAATCAGATTGAATTTTTGCCCGGCGAATACGGTTGGAACAAAAGCCGTATTAAGCGTATGATTGAAGATGAACGATATATCGGTGATGATACCTATCCTGCCATTATTGACAAGGATATTTTCCAAAAAGCAAATTTTGAAAAGAACAGCCGAAGAACAAATATAAGTCCTGTAGTAACAGCAGAAAAGAAATTGCTTACACATAAAGTGATCTGCGCAGACTGCAGAAGAAGACTATTACACAATACAGACAGCAGACTTAAGAACAGTGAAAAGTGGTTTTGTAAAAATGAAGACTGTAAATTCAGTGTGTATATGACTGTTGCCGAACTTGAACATGAAATTACGGAAATACTGAATTTACTAATATCAACCCCCAAATTTACGGAATATGAAGAAACAGATATTCAGGCTGAACCGTCTCTTGAAATCATCAGAATGGAAAATGAGATTGAACGGCAGTTTGAATCTATTGACTTCGATAAAAATGAAATACAAAATATGATACTGCAATGTGCAACGAAAAAGTATGATGCGTATAAAGGTGTTCGACACATTACAGATAGATTGAAAGCGGACTTTGAGCAATCAAGTCCGCTTTCAGCATTTAATACGAGATTATTCGATAGAACGGTATCAGCTATTACAATTGATAAAGACAAAAAAGTCTGTTTAAAACTGAAAAACAATAAAATCATACGAAAGGAGCTGCCTTTAAATGATGCAAACACGGTCTGCACCGAAATTGGTCAGAATCATACCACCGAAACCTGAATTTTCAGGCGAGAACAGAATTGATATACGTCCTAAGCGCGTTGCCGCCTACTGCCGAGTTTCGACAGATAAAGAACAGCAGGAACATAGCTTTGAGACACAAAAAGAAATGTATACGGAAATGATTATGATGAAACCAAACTGGCAGATGGCAGGCATATACGCCGATGAGGGCATTACGGGTACAATTGCTAAGAAACGCCCCGATTTTATGCGTATGATTGAGGACTGCCGAAAAGGTAAAATAGATTTAATCATTACAAAATCGGTATCACGGTTTTCTCGAAATAATCTTGACTGCCTGCTTTATGTCCGAGAACTGAAAGAGATGGGAATACCGATTATCTTTGAAAAAGAGGGTGTAAACACACTTCAAGTGTCAAGCGAACTGTTAATTACTTTATTCAGCGGACTGTCTCAAGCTGAGAGTGAATCTATCAGTATGAATGTTAAAATCGGAAAACGGCAGAGCCTGAAAAACGGTAATGTTCCTTTCAGCTACAAGTCATTTCTTGGCTATCGCAAAGGTGCAGACGGCAAGCCCGAAATTGATGAAGAACAAGCTGTTATAATCCGCAGAATATTTGCCGAATATCTTGCGGGAAAAAGCTTACTTGATATCGCTAAAGGACTAACGGCGGATGAAATTCCGACGGCAAGAGGCAAAACAAATTGGTCATCGGCAAGAGTGCAGTCTATACTGACGAACGAAAAATATAAGGGGGATGCCCTGCTCCAAAAAACATATATCGTTGATTGTATCAGCAAAAAATCGAAAAAGAACAACGGTGAACTGCCTATGTACTATGTAGAAAACAATCATCCTGCCATTATTGAAAGAGCTGTATTTGACAGAGTGCAGGAAGAGATCTCACGCAGAAACAGTAAGAAAAAAGTTAAGCAGGTCGGCACTAAAACAGAACTTGGTAAATATTCAGGCAAGTATGCTTTATCCGAAATCCTATACTGCGGCAACTGCGGAACACCGTATCGTCGATGCACATGGTCTAAAAACGGAAAGAAAAAAATTGTATGGCGGTGCATTAGCCGACTTGATTACGGTAAAAAATACTGTAAAGATTCACCTTCAATTGAAGAATCAATATTGCACAATGCAATTGCAGAAGCAATTACACAAAAAGCACATATGGAAAATACTGATGTTGACCGCATCTGCAGGCATATAGAAATATATCAAAACAGTCAGGATACAAGCAGTATTCTCGCAAAACAGGAGCGTTTAAAGACGATTCAGGAGCGTATCAACAAGCTTACTGATATGGATAGCGAAGCGGCTCAGAACGGAGATTTTGACGCACAGTTCGAAAGTTTATATGCCGAAATGTACGCTATCAAAGATGAACTTGAAAAAATAGAAAAAAGCAAATCTAAAATCGAAACCGCTACCGATTGCACAGAAGAAATGACCGAGGTTATGAAATGCCTTAAAAATCACCCTGTGGAATATAATGACCTTGTCGTTCGACAGTTGATAGAATGTATTAAAGTAATGTCAAAAGATACACTACACATCTATTTTAAGGATGGGGTAAAGATAGAGGCGAAGATATAATAAATATTGCTCTACAATTAATTGAAAATATTGATTTATATAGATACTATCGACTCAAATGTAACTGTTTATTTTGCGGATAAAATAAAATTAAAAGCAGAAGATAATTATCAAGGGATACTTCAATAAAATTTTGAACACAAGCCATAAAAAAGTTAGAATAATATAATCAAATAAATAATATGCTTTAATACTATTTTAATTATTAAATTGTTTTGTCATTTAATACAATAAAATAGCTGCATTATTGACTTTTTTATTAAAATGTAATATAATAAGGAGGAAACAATGAGAAGGTGTGATAAAATGAAAGTGTTTATAAGTTGGTCGGGACAAAAAAGTCAAAGGGTTGCTGAAATACTTAAACAATGGATTCCTTGTGTGATTCAAAGTGTTGAACCGTACTTTTCATCTGCTGATATTGATAAGGGTGCAAGATGGAGTACTGATATAGCAAAAGAACTTCAAAACGCATCTTTTGGAATTCTATGCGTTACAAAGGAAAATTTATCTTCATCGTGGCTTAACTTTGAAGCAGGAGCACTTTCAAAATCTATTGAGCAATCAAGAGTATGTCCATTCTTAGTTGATTTAAAGGCTACTGATATTCAAAATAGCCCAATTTTGCAATTTCAAATGACGAGTGCAAATAAAAGCGATGTTAAAAAGCTTTTTGTTAGTATTAACTCAAACTTGGGCGAAGATAAATTAGAAGATTCTGTATTGAAAACAACATTTGATACATTTTGGCCTAAAATCAATGAAGCGTTAGGTAGTGTAAACAAAGATTTTGGCGAGTCAGAAGAAAGCACTACAAAACAGGATCCTATAGATGAAATACTAGAATTAATGAGATATCAGCATAGACTATTGAAAAATCCTATAGAACTTTTTCCACCAGATTATGTCATGGAAGTATTTAGGCAAGCTGAAAAAGAAATACCTCGTGACTACTTGTTTGAATTAGAAGATCGTTGTAGGCATATAAATTTATCTGTAAGTAATATAATGGATGCAAGTTCACAAGAAAATATTGATGTGTGTGAAAGTGCGTTTTTTAGAGAGAACTTGCTTGAAATTAATGAAAATGCTAAGAGGATGTCTATGTTAATTCGTAAATGTACACGGAATAGATATTATCGTTAAGAATTTAGATGTTTTTCAAATAATTTGAGAATGTTTTAAATAGTACTATAAAGGCGGAGATGTTTGTCTCTGCCTTTATTGATGCAAATAAATGAAGTGTTTAGATTTTTGATATACATAAAAGCAGTAAATTTAATTTGTTATTTCATATTTGATATAAAACTATCAATAGAAAATTTATCGCGATGTTTTTTTAAAGACATAGACTTCCTTAATTGCTCATTAAATTTATCGATTTGTATTACTTTTTCAATAGATTCTCTAATAGCGATATATAGTATATCATTCTTTTTCTTAACATTTTCATTTAATTGCTCAACAATGTATTCTCTTGAAATATCTTCGTTTTCTATCATTAAATTATAATCTTCAATAATATTATCTATCATATTGTTGATATATTTTTCATCAATTAAAAGCGGTGGGGATTTTGCAAAAAACACTATATTAAAATGATTTAACCCTTTGAAATATTTATTTATAGCGTGTGGAGAATAAAAATGCCTTTCTTTATAGTAGTTATCAAAAGCAGTTTTAATATTATCTAATGATTGATTAATATCGTTCAAATTAATATTCGCAACGCCTAGTCCTGAATCAGTAAAACGATTTTCTTTAACAATTAGAATGTTTTTTGAATAATCATATTTACAAAAATCCGTTCTATTTTCAATCGCATTGTATAGAAAAACGAAAACTCCATCTTTTTTATGTGTTACAAGCATTGTTTTAATATTTTTTAATAGTAACATTTCAAGATTGATTAATTCTATACTGATATTTTTATATAATTCTATTATTTCTTTTAATTCATTATCTTGAAGTTCTTCAACTATTTTGTTAGTAAATTTGCTTTTGTAAATACCGTAAATAATTGAAACTACACTTAAACAGGCTAAAATATACCACTTGTTTTCATATAAATTGATAAGTGCTATTTTGATAATTTCTATATAGTTAATATTATGCTGTTTTTGCAGAAAATTTAATATATTATTATAATTTTTTGTTATAGCTTTTATTATAAATAGTATTATTCCATAAATACTTATTGCTTTTATGGTATCTCTAAAGCTATATGAAAATATTTTAATATCGAAATAGGTCTTATGATATTCATCATAAATTTTAATTGGATTTATAAAATTAAAAAATGTTTCTAAACAATTGTAAACATTATAATTAGTTACTAATAGCTTTTCATATATCATATGTTTATCGCCGGATTTTTTTATATATAAGTTTTGCAATTTAAAGTATATTTTTCTTACTGTATATTCAAATATGGAACATATAACAGCTGCCGATACAACAATTGTAATAAATTTTAGGATAACTTTTATGATAGAACATGAAACATCTGTATCCATTATTAAATCTTCCTTTTCATCAAAATATTTATAACTTTAATTATACTATTTTTAGGATAAAATTTGAATGTTTCAATTTAAGATTTATAAATAATTATATTATTTGACAAAACTATTCTGCTTTATAAAAAGAAAATAAGAGCGACTTTTTATTATTAGTTTGATTTTATATTTCACACCGAAAAGATAATTCGTTATTAACCATACGAAATCTTTCAGTCACGTTTTAAGCCGCCAGCAGGTTCCGGCTTTGTCTTGACAGATGTTTCACTTTTGAGTATTTAAACGATTTTTCATTTGGTCAAGTCCTCATTACTGAACAGACTTCAAAACTGAACCAAAGTGTTCGATTAGAAGTCTGTTTTCTTTTAAACTCCCGTAATATTGGGACTTTTTTGATGTGTTTATCGTACAAGTTTTTCTTATCTCACTATTTTTTGAAACATTTTTAGTTGTGTTTGAAGTTTTGTATATAAGACTGTTCGATTATGTACGATTATTTTTATCCCAATACTTTATAATCTAATGTGACCGTTCTGTATTATAGAACGCTATATAATAATGTTGTTTTACATAGCAATCTTACCTTTAAGATTGCTATTGTAATCATTATTTATTGTATTTTTAATCTGATAATTTTTTGAATATTTTATGGTTGATGATTGTATAACCTGCGTTTTGATAAAAAATATCCCTCAACACTTGGTTATCCATTGACAACTCATCCACATCGCTTAATGTGCCTTCTATATAAAAAGCCCCATAATCGTTTGCGCGTTTTTCAAACAATTTCAATGTTTTTGAGCCTATTCCGATGTTTCGGTAAGGAATATCAAAACATATATCACAGAGTATCATATATGGATGAGAACAATCTGTATTCTCAAAAACATACTTGAGATTTCCGATTACTTTTTCCTTGTTATTTAAAATTTTATAAATTCCAAACGTAGTAAGATTGTCATTTCCATCAGCATATCGTATATGGCGAATAATGAATAAATTTTTGTTCTTTGCTTCAAATAATACATCTTCAATTAGAGATCCTTCCGAATCATATCCAACATTGTCTTTACTATATTTTTTACGAATTTTTCTATTTCGAATGTGATTTAAAATCATAATATTCTCTCCTCCTGATAATTAATCATAACATAAATTTTATTTAATTTTCAATAGTTCATTATTTGCAACTTGAAAGTTTAATTTTAGCTACTAATATGATTATTATCGTTAGTTCAAGTCCTCGTTACAATTTGCAAAAGGCATCTCTTTTGTATCATCTTTACAAAAATCCCGTCCACTAAAGTGAACGGGATTTTACTTTTTACTTCTTACCTCTTCACTCTTACTTCAAATAAAGTTTTATACGGGATTTTTGGGAAGTAATAAGTAAGAAGTAATAGGTAATAAGTTAGGTGTGCCTACGGCACTAATTATAAACGCAAGGTTGATACCTTGCTCTTTTTATTTTATAGTGTTATAATCGTAATAGAAAAGGCGGTAATATTATGGCAGATAGTCCTTTGATTATAAAATCCAAAGAATTTGCTTTAAGGACAAAACATTGCTCAATAAATGCACGGAAGTCAAAAGAATTTTGATTTCTTCTATCAATACGGCAAAGGAGAACAAATGATAATCAAGGCTATTACCGCATCTAATGAAATGTGGAACAAAGTGAAAAATTATGCAGATAGTTGTTCGTGGAAAGCAGGAAAATCATTAGCGAGTGCTATGATGAACAATGGTTTTAAAGATTGGGAAAGAGTTATTGTCGCCCTTAATGATGATGAGATCTGTGGATATTGCACTGTTGCAATAACAGATTGTATTCCTGATGTACATTATACGCCTTATATTGGGTATTTGTTCGTTGACGAAAAGTGGCGTGGTAACAGGTTGAGTCAAAGGCTTATAATATATTCAATGTCATATTTAAAATCGATTGGTTTTGATAAAGTATATCTAGTGAGTGATCACGAAAATTTATATGAGAAATATGGATTTGACATTATTGATAGGAAAATGTCTCCTTGGGGTTCGGAAGGAAAGATTTATTATCAAAAAATACAGTAGTACTTCATATATATTGGAATTGTAATTGTGCTATTCCGTCGCGTAATCACAAGAAAAAAGCACTTGCGAATGCAGGTGCTTTTTTCAGTTATATTTGCCTATGGCGAGCGGTATTGCTACGCAGTGGTATTATGCTGCGCATAGTGATATTGCCTGCGGCAGCTTTATGCGAATAAAATACCACTATGCCAACGGCGAATATCACTTTTGCGTTAGCAAAAATGTCACGCCGAGGGAGACTCGGCATATCACTCGTTTTTTCTCCTTAAATTTGAAAAATTTTTTCAAGATGAGTTTATAGATGCAAACAGCAAATAATCCATTCCTGTTGGATTTGAACTCTCAAACAATTTAATATCAATAAAATCAGGCAGATAGAAAATAAAAATCTATCTGCCTTTTTCATTCTTAAATCGGAGGGATGTAAGTACGCCCATTTTTTCAGTTTTACATCACCGAATGTTATCTTTGCAGTCTTTAAATAGAGTAGTTGTATTTAGAATTATGCACTTTATTAGTCCGATTCCTTTTTCTTACGAATAAGAGTGAAAATACATACTGCAAAAGGAATAAGGCTCGCTGCGCTGATACAGACGAGTTTATCGCCTGCAGTTTTCGGAATCTCCGGGCTCTGTGTATCTGCGGGAACGGACGAATTTTCAGCAACTGTAGGTTCAGTCGGTTTTACCGGGTCGCACGGCTCTGTCGGATTAGTTACAGGCGGTGCAACAGGTTTTAATTCTAACCCGTTTATTGCATCTGTAATTGCCTCTGTTTGTGCATCTATCTCTGCTTGCTCGGTGATGTTCTTACCGCTTACATCAACAGCAAGTGCTTCGTCAACTTTTGAAAAATCTACATAATGATCACGATTAAGTGATTTAGCTTGTTCAACAGCTTTGTTGTACTCGGTGTAATCGGCAGGTTTCAAAACAAGGTTATCCAAAGCGGCTTTGATTTTTTCTGTCTGCTCGTCAACAACGTTTTGCTGTGCGTTTGACAATCCGCTTATGTCAGCCGAAAGTGCTTCGTCAAGCTCGGTCAAATCCGTGTACAAACTGCGGTCAAGTGCCTTTGCCTGTGCCACAACTTTGTCGTATTCCGAATAATCAGCGGACACAAATGTTGTATTCTCGCAAACGCCTGTGCGTATCTCGATTGAGTCATATCCCACATCTTTACTTGTTACAACACAATAATAGTATGGGTATGCAGGATAATCGATAGGGTTAAAGTCCTTATCCGTTGCACCGTCAATGGGTGCACCTGTTGTATTGTCTGCTGTAAAACTGCCGTACCACTGATAAGTACGGTTAAAGCCGATAACATCTGCGGTTAAAACACTGTCCGCATCGGTATATTTTTCGGGCAGTTGAGTAAGCACGGCAGTGTCCTGTGAGACTTCAATAAATGTGTGTCCGTTTTCATTTGCCCACTGCTCCGCATAAGTACCCTTTGTGCCATACACCTTGTAATTCCTGCCCTTTGTATCTTCGGTACATTCTCTAAATGTTGAGGGCATAGAAATTATACATTCTTCTGTTCGTGGCAGGCTTTCAGCAGTTTCAAGGTGTGAAAGTTCAAGACGAGAAGTAGGAGATTTGCCAAAAACGTTTTCCCCAATAGTTTTTGCACTTTCCAAATTGTATACACGTGGTCTGCTGACAGCTGGATTATGCCCACAAACAAATGCACCTGTCGGAACTTCTAAAATGGATGGAATACTGACGATTTCTAATTGAGGACACCCTCTAAATGTTAAAGAATCTATGCTTACTAACGACGGGAAATCTGCTTTTCGTATAGATGTGTATTGAAACATTGTACACCGTAAGTCTACTACCGATGGCATATCAATGATAGTAAGACGGTCGTTGCTATAAAAATCGTCATTGACAGTTAGATAAAACTCTGTAATCAACGGAAGAGAGAGAACCTCCATACGGCTATTATATGTGAATGAGCCACTGTATATCGTTGTGGCAGCAGGTCCGTTAAAATGAATAATATTTGAACGGCCAAAGGCATATGATCCTATTTCTTCTACATTGGTAAAAACACCAAAGCAAAAATGTTCAGTAATCGAAAAAGCTGATTCTCCAATTACTTTTGCATTGGGAAATTCCGCATACATTATGTTGGAGCTATCAAATGCACTTGAGCCGATGCGAATAACACCTTCTCCCCGTACAAACTCCAAAGACTGATTTTTATAAAATGAATACTCCGGAATCTCCGTTACGCCTTTAGGTAGAGTTAAGCTAATCAGTTTAGGTGTCTGAAACGCATTGTCTGCTATACCAGTTACGGTTATCCCGTTTATCGTATCTGGAATAAATAAATCGGCAACTGTACCGCTATATGATGTTATTACACCGTCATCGGTAACTGTAAAGTTTTCGTCATTGTCTGTATACTGAATACGGGGCGTAATTTCAACCTCACGGCTGTAATATCCGTCGTCTGCATAATAAGCAACAGCACGAATTCGTGTTCTTTCTGTAACGTGGAAAGGTTTGTTATATTCAATGGCAGTTTCCGAATCGGGGTATGTACTGTCCGTAGTATATAGTATTTTAGCATTTTCATCTGCACATTGAATAGAACAGATCTGTTCACCCACATAAACTTTACTCTCTAAGTTAAATTCAGGAGCAGTAAGTTCAGGCAAACCGAATGCACTGCAAAATTGAACCATTCCAACGCCGTCCCAGAGAGAATGGAAATTATCTAAGTTAGCATTAGATGAAGCCACATACTCATTATATCTTTTCACATTATACGATGTGTTTTTTAATCGAGTTTCAATTTCATCGACAGTTATATTCGGCTCAGCTAATTTTAAATTTGCAACTAAAGCCGCAACACAAGGTGTAGCAAAAGAGGTCCCTTTTGCATTCCGATAGTTGTTATTAGAGATTGCAACTATTATATCCTCGCCCGGAGCAGATACGGTAGTATTGACAGATTGTGTACTCCAAAGAGTTGCGGTGTTATTTCTATCTGTTGCAGATACTGCTATAGTGTGCGGAGCATTTGCAGGCAATTGAATCGTATCCTGTCTGCCAGTATTGCCTATAGCTGCAACTAAAGGAATATTTTTAGAATATGCTTCTTGTAAACAGGCACTAATTATTCCACTATCATCGGAAATATGTGTCATACTTGCATTGATAACATCGGGATTTTTTGCAATCGCTGCGATAGATCCTGCGGAAATTTGAGAAATGGTAGTCGTTAAATCATCATTAAAGACCTTATACACCGATACCTTTACATTTTTGGGTGTGTTATCTACAATCACGCTTGCAACACTTGTCCCGTGACATTTCTCTCCACTGTCGAATTCGTCATCGGGGTTGCCGTCTACAGAAGAGTTAAAACGCGAATATTCCATTCGATTTTCAAAAATCCTATTATGATAGTCAATTCCCGAATCAAGTATTGCCACAACAATCTTGTGCTCTGAAAAGTCTTGTGTTTCAAGATAGTCTAAAAGACGGTCTGATTGTGTTCTATCATGACTCCAATCGCACAAATATTTTTCATTTTGCAATTCAGTTTCAGAAATGATTTCATCAGTTTCGCCCTGTAAGCCGTCTACTACTTCATCAGGCGCAACATTAAAGACATTTTTCACTGATTGTAGCTCGTAATATGCATACATAGCCACTTCGGGACTTTCATATTGGAGAATATGAAAGTCCTCAAAGCCGCTGACATGTTCTTTTGCACCGAACTCGTCAAATTTACCGTTCGCACGGACAATCAATCTTGCGGTCTGGAAATCCTGTAAGGTATATTCAGTTTTAGTGCTATCTGTGACTTCTTCTGAATTTCGAGCAGAAAAAGCTTGAATTTGTACCGTTTCATCCTCTTCGGGGGTAACAAACTCTTTCCCCTTATCATACTCATGTGTCAGTTCAACAATGCCGTCAATGAAATTGTTTATTCCTTTTGACTCTTTTTCTTCCTCCGCATAAACGGCAAAGCCTGTAAGTGCAGATGACATTGCAATAACAAATGCAATTAAAATACTTATTGCCCTTTTCACAAATTCCAACCCGCCTTTCAACCTACTTTACATTTTGCTTGCAAGGTAATCATAACATAAATCCTATTTAATTTTCAACAATTCATTATTTGCAACTTTAAAATTTAATTTTATCTACTAATATGATTATTATCGTTAGTTCAAGTCCTCGTTACAATTTGCAAAAGGTATCTCTTTTATATCATCTTTACAAAAATCCTCATTCGAAAGAATGGGGATTTTTACTTTTTTGTTTTATGTTTTTGTGTTACAATAAATAAAACAAAGTTTGACATCGGAGTGTAGTAATGAACAGTACGGTAAAAAAAGTAATGACGCTGTTTATGGCGATAGGTGCACTGTTTTTTATTATCGGCTGCGTTATAGGTTTCAGGTCGCTTAACCGCAAAAATATGACTGCTGCCGAGGCTGAAATTATCAGGATAACGACCGAGAGAGGCGCCGATGATGAGACAAACCATCGAGTCTATGTCGCATTTGATGTTGACGGTGAAGAGCATATTACCGAAATAGGTACTTATATGAGCTCGTATCGTGTCGGAAAGATAATTAAGATTTACTATGACAACGATAACCCCGACAGAGTTGTTGTCGGCGACGATTACGGAATATCAATATTTATATGTGCTTTCGGCTTTATATTTATTGCGGTAGGCGGCTTAAGCCTTATAAAAGAACACCGTGCTTATAAGCGGTATCTTAAAAATTCAAGGACGGTTTACGCGACGTACACCGAAGTCAGCGTAAATGAAAATTATTCTGTCAACGGTCACAATCCGTACGTCGTGCTCTGTGAATGGACCGATCCCGTAGACGGAAAGGTTTATGTTTTGGTAAGCCCTAATCTCTGGTTTGACCCTACGGATTTAATTGCCCGCAGAAATATTACATCATTTCCCGTGCAGATAGATTCGGAGGACCCGTCCTATTATTATGTCGATATAAGCTGTCTGCAAAATCGCACCGACGAATAATGCGGCAGACGCAATAAATTCAATTTCAGTATAGAAAGAAGTATAGCCGATGGATATTATGGAATTATTAAAGACCAGGCGTACATACCGCAGATTCAAGCAGGACCCCGTGCCCGACAGCGTGGTAGAGGATATTTTGACTGCTGCGCGATATGCATCAAGCGCAGCTAACAAACAACCGCTCTCGTTTGTTGTGGTGAAATCACCGGAAGCGGTTAAAAAGACCTTTTCGTATACAAGATGGGCGGGCTATTTGCCGCCTGAGGTGGGACAGCCCAAAGAAGGAGAAGAGCCGACGCTGTTTATAGGAGTGGTTGAAAACCTCGATATAAATAAAAACTGCGATACGGACGCGGGACTTGCCATTTCAAATATGACGCTTGCGGCGTGGGATAAGGGCGTCGGAAGTTGTGTTATAGGCGCCTGTAACAAGGCAAAGCTGTCTGAGCTTTTCGGACTCACGGAAAATCAAACGCTCCATACTGTGGTCGCATTCGGTTATCCTACACATAAAAGCAAAATAAAAGACATAAATGACGAAGACGTGAAGTATTTCATCGACGGTAACGGCGATTACGTTGTCCCGAAACGAAAAACCGAGGATGTAACAAAATATTTGTGATTTAGGTCGCATATACGGCTTGATACGCAGTATATACAAAACGGGAGGTGAAATTTTTTCCCCTCCCGTTTTTTGCTTTCAGCAATTGCCCTTGTTTTTTATACCGCGCATAATATGCGTAAATATCGGCGAGACTGCACTCTCATAAGTCTTTCCGCCGAGAAGAAGCTCCGTAACTTTGATTTTTCCGAGTCTTTCCTTGGGGACAGTATAGGGGTTTTCGGAGAGAATTGCCATATCGGCGATTTTTCCCGTTTCCAGAGAACCGCGGTCCTTTTCGTCAAATGTGGCGAGGTACCCGTTGTAGGTGCACATTCGCAGGGCGTCTTTTACGGACAACGCTTCTTCGGCGCAGGAGTGATTGCAGGCTTTGTACATCCAGTTAATGGGAACGGGCGTTGTGCAGGGCGCGTCCGAGCCCGCCGAAAGCCTTATACCGTTTTCGGAGAAAGTCTTAATCGGATTTAGTCTTTTTGAGCGCGCGCCGAGTGTTTCTTTGAGATATTCATCCGGCTCTTGTCGCCAGTCGATGAATGCGGTTTGCACCGATAATGAGATGTTGTATTTTTTGCATATTTCAATGCCCTCTTCGGTGGGCAAACACGCGTGAATTATTGTGTGACGGTGATCTTCTCTCGGATAATCGTCAAGGGCTGCTTTCAAGGCTCTTGTCGCCTGATTAAAAGCCCTGTCACCTATTGCGTGCATCTCTATCTGTAAGCCCGCGCGGTTTGCTTTTTTACAAAATTCCGTCACCTTTTCGTCGGAATAATATAAAACTCCGCAGTCGTTACTGTTTTCATACGGGGTGAGAAGAGATGCGTCTTTTGAGCCGAAGCAGCCGTCGAGAGCTGTTTCAAAGCATCCGCCGATTCTTGTAAGACCGCGTTTGATTACCTTTTCGGTATCCATGGTTTGAAAAAATACACGATATTGCATACCGTTTTTCAATCCCGCACCGAAATAGCGTTCCATATCGACGTCCAAATCGTGAGAAAATCCGACGCCGCTGACGCTGTGTATCATTCCTATGCCGACAGAGGCCATATAGTCGGCTGCCTTTTGCATATTCTTTATAAGGTGCAATGGTGAAACAGAATTTGTAACATAATCCGAAACGGCAAAAAACGCTTCTTGATTCATTTCGCCTGTATCCTCGTGAAAGCCGCGAAGACCTTTTATTTTATCACGGATTTTATTTAAAAGAGCGGTGTTTATAACGCAGGCGTGACCGTCGTATTTAACTATAAACACAGGCTTGTCGGGGCAGACGCGGTCAAGCTCTGTGCGCCTGACAAGATGACCGTCGGACACCGAATACGGAGAGGCTCCGAAGCCTATAATTATTTTTTCCTTACTTTTTCGGACGTGAGACTGCAGCATTTCAAGTATTTCCGAGTTGCTTTTTGCCTCCATAACGTTAAGACCGGCATAAAAAGTGGCAAAGCTCGCAAAATGTATATGAGTATCGGCAAATGACGGTACCAACGCCTTTTCACGAAGCTCTATCGTCTTTGCGTCTTTAAAAGCCTCCGGCAGACTGTCACCGACATAAACTATCCTGCCGCAATTTTCGACAAGATATTCGGCGACGGCATCGTTTTTATCTACCGTAAGTATGTTTCCGTGATAAACTTTCATATTTTTCACTCCTAAATAAAAAAGAAGCGAGCTGTACAACTCGCTTCTTTGCTTTAAATCATTATATTATCGCAAACCGTATTTGTCAACAATTATTCTGTTTTGCACACAATACCGCTTTGGTGTTTATCACTTTTCGGGGAATTGTTTATTGCCGATTTCGTGTTTGTGTGATATTATTAACTTGATGATGTATCCGATTTGTCGCTGAGAAAACCGGGTGCAATTTATAAGTGTATTATGGGAGTTGGAACAAATGTTAAAGCAAAAAGAAATGCCGGCTGTCGGCGAAAAAATAGCAGTTATCAAGACCGACAAGGGCGATATTAAGGTGAGACTTTTCCCGGAGGAAGCACCCAAAGCGGTTGAAAACTTTGTTACGCACGCTGAAAACGGGTACTATGACGGACTTATATTCCACAGAGTAATAAAGGATTTTATGATTCAGGGCGGTGACCCCAAGGGTACCGGAACGGGCGGCGAGAGCATTTGGGGCAAGCCGTTTGCCGATGAATTTTCAAGCGAGCTGCACAATTTCAGAGGCGCGCTTTCCATGGCTAATGCAGGCCCCAATACAAACGGCAGTCAGTTCTTTATAGTTCAGGCGGATTCCGTTTCCGACGATCTTGTTGATCAGCTTGAAACCGCTTCGGAAAAGCTTTTCCCTCTCGAGGCTGTGCGCGAATACGAGAACAACGGCGGCACTCCGTGGCTCGATTATCATCACACGGTATTCGGCCAGGTCTTTGAGGGAATGGATGTCGTTGACGATATAGCAAATGTCAAGGTGGATTTCTTCCAAAACAAGCCGTTAGAGGATGTAAAAATACAGACAATAGAAATAGTCGAGAATTAAGGGCGCAAAACGCCCTTTTTTCGTAATATGCAAAGAGGAGCTTTTATGTTATTTAAAAATATCGGTATTGTTGATGAAAACTTTGATTATGTAAAATCAATGTTCGTGGAAACAAAGGACGACAGAATTGTTTATGTGAGCAGCGTCCGCCCCGAAAATTATGAAGGCGAAGAATACGACGGTACCGGCAAGGTGCTGATGCCCGGCTTTGTAAACGCACATTCGCATTCGCCGATGACGCTTTTGCGCGGCTATGCCGAAAACCTGCCGCTTCAGCGTTGGCTGAATGAAAAGGTTTTTCCGTTTGAGGACAGAATAAAGGGCGAGGATGCATATTATTCGTCAATGCTTGCGATATCCGAAATGCTCCGATACGGAACCGTATCTTTTTCCGATATGTATTTCTTTTCCGAAAATGTCGCGAAAGCCGTAACGGACAGCGGCATTAAATGTAATTTCAGCCGCGCAATAACGAGTTTTGAGGATACTGATATTGAAAATCTGCAAAGCTTCCGCGAAAGTGAAGATATAGTAAAGCGGTTTCACAATGCCGCAGACGGCAGACTTAAAATAGATATGAGTCTGCACGCCGAGTATACAAACAGAAGAACAATAATTGAGCAGTTCGCCGAAAAGGTCCGCGAGAGGGGGCTTAGGGCGCACATACACCTGTCTGAAACGAAGAAAGAACACGAAGAATGTAAGGCTAAATATTCATTAACTCCGACGCAGCTCTTTTATAAATGCGGAGTTTTTGACGTGCCGACAACTGCGGCTCATTGTGTTTGGGTTGAGGACGGAGATATTGAGCTTTTACGCGAAAAGGGCGTGACGGCAGCCACGTGCCCGGCGAGTAACCTGAAGCTCGGCAGCGGTATATGCGATGTCTACAAGCTCTTAAAAAGCGGCGTCAATGTGGCAATAGGTACAGACAGCGTCGCCTCAAACAACAATCTTAATATGATAAAGGAAATGTTCCTTTGCGCGCTTTTGCCGAAAGGCCTTCATAACGACGCCTCGGTGGTTTCTGAACGCGATATTTTAAAAATGGCTACCGTAAACGGTTACAAGGCACAGGGCAGAGAGGACAGCGGTGCAATAAAAGCGGGGTACAAAGCTGACCTTTGCGTTTTAAACATCGAAAGCGAGCATATGTATCCGCAAACCGATATGATAAATAACCTTGTGTATGCCGCAGACGGTGCCGATGTTGTGCTGACTATGGCGGACGGAAGAGTGCTTTATAAGGACGGAGAATTCACAACGATTGATATCGAAAAGGTCAAAAGCACCGTAAATGCCGCAGCGAGCAGAATTATAAGCGAGGTAAAGAAAAATGGCTGACATCATAGAGCGAAACGCAGATTATATAAGGTCGAAAATAACCGAAATACCGAAAACAGCAATAGTTTTGGGCTCGGGGCTCGGCGATATGGGCGAAAAAATCGAAAACCCCGTGTATATAGATTACGGCGAGCTTGAAGGCTTTGCCGTATCTACCGCTCCCGGTCACAAGGGCAGGTTTATCGTAGGCAGGCTTTCGGGGAAACCCGTTATTTGTATGCAGGGCAGGCTTCACTGCTATGAGGGTTGGGAGCTTGATAAAGTCGTATTGCCGATAAGAGTTATGCGTGCCCTCGGAGCGGAAAATCTGATACTTACCAATGCCGCCGGCGGTGTTAATCTCGACTTTAAACCCGGGGATATTATGCTTATAACCGACCATATCAATTTTATGGGCAGAAATCCGCTCGTTGGAAAAAATGATGACAGCGTAGGCACACGTTTCCCGGATATGTCGTTTGCATATAATCCGTCACTTCGTGAAATTGCCGAATCGTGCGCCGCAAAAACGGGTACCGACCTTAAAAAGGGCGTATATCTCGGCTGCCTCGGGCCGTCGTATGAAACACCGGCGGAAATTCGTGCATTTCGTATACTTGGAGCGGACGCAGTCGGTATGTCCACCGTTCCGGAGGTAATAGCCGCCAATCATTGCGGATTTAAAGTGCTCGCTTTTTCTCTTATCACAAATATGGCGGCAGGGGGGTTTAAAAAACCGGTAAAAGAGGGAGGGGAACTGACCACGGGTAAACTCAAGGCTCGCGAAATGCAAAAGCTCATTTCGGAGATACTTCTGAATTTGTGATTTTACGGTGCAAATCTTCTTCCGAAAGCTCGTTATAAAGCAAAAAAACATTGACACAAAGCGAAAACTGTGATATTATAGTTTTCGCCTAATACGGAGAGATACCGAAGTGGTTATAACGGAACGGTCTTGAAAACCGTCGTACGGCAACGTACCGTGGGTTCGAATCCCACTCTCTCCGCCACTTAGAAGAGAAAGCGGATTTTCCGCTCTCTCTTTTAACAATCGAATAGTGTCATAGACGCTACCAATGCAGAAGTACTCAAGTTGGTGACGAGGCGCCCCTGCTAAGGGCGTAGGTCGGGT
>ERZ859738.124-NODE-124-length-56605-cov-7.134783_pt1 | contig 56605 bp, 53 predicted proteins | sample MGYA00510122_ERZ859738 | MGnify/ENA primary metagenome ERZ859738 (study PRJEB30046, sample SAMN00715139) | human gut metagenome | study: EMG produced TPA metagenomics assembly of the A metagenome-wide association study of gut microbiota in type 2...
TAGTATTTCTTACAGTAAAAGTAGTACTTACTCCATCAGTATAATTATATACAGGGGCTAAATTAGATATATTAATATCTGGACCACTAGTAAAAGTTACATCAGCTAAATTACCTATCGATAAAGTAACATTAGTATTACTAGAACTTTTCCAAGTAAACCAAGCATAAGTACTTGCTAAACCTACTAAAGATATTAATACAATCAATATACCTATTTGAATATATCTTTTACTCATTATTTCCTTAATATTTTTCTTAGTACTCATTATGTCACCTACTTTATATTACATTATAATTTTATCATTAATAACTATCTGTGTCAATAAAAAGAAGCAGACTTAACTACTTCTTACACTAGCATTATATTTCTTTTCAATCTCAGTAATAATCTTTTCAAATATAGGCATAACCTCATCTAAAGTCAAAGTCTTATTAGGATCTTCAAAATATAACTTAAATGCTAAAGATTTCATATTTTCAGGAGTACCTATACCTTTATATAAATCAAATACCTCTATCTTAGTAAGTAATCTACCTCCAGCTTTCTTAATAGCCTTAATTACTTCTTCTGAAGTAATATCATCTCTAAGTAAGAAAGCAACATCTTTAGATATAGAAGGATATTTACTAATCTCTTTATATTTCATTTTAGAAGTTCTAATACTCTTAAGTAATGATAAATTAATCTCACTAGCAAAAATATTATCTTTTGTCACATTAGGATGTATCTTACCAATAATTCCTATTTTTTTATTATCAATATATATAGAAGCACTAACACCAGGATGTAATTCACTAGGAAGATCCATTACTTTAAAATAATATCTACCATTATAGCCTAAATAATTAAGTAATCTTTCTACTATTCCCTTAATAACATAAAAATCTACTTTCCTAATATTACCCAAAGTATGATAATAATTACCACTCATAAGAATAGATAATCTTTCTTCTTCCCCATATATATTATTCTTATTATAAAAGCCCTTACCTATTTCAAATAAATTAATATCAGTAACACCCCTTTTAATATTATAATCATATACAGATAAAAGTGAAGGAATAAGACTATATCTTAAAGTACATCTATCTAAAGTCATAGGATCCAATATCTTAACCATATCAAAACTATCAGTAGTATATTTATATACATCATCTTCTTTAATAAGAGTATAAGTAAGAGTCTCATTAAGTCCTAAATCACAAAGCAAATGTCTAATACTTCTATTAGTTTTATCTACATGACCACTTCTTACCGAAAGATTCATGTTTCTACCTTGAATATTATCAATACCATATATCCTTCCAACTTCTTCAATAATATCCTCTTCGATATTAACGTCAATTCTTCTAGAAGGAACTCTAATAGTTACTTCTTCTTTATTAGTTATATAAGTAAATTCTAATCTATCTAAAGTATCAAGTATTGTATCTTTATCCAAATCAGTACCAAGTACTTTATTAATCTTATCATAAGTAATAGTTATTTCCTTATCATTAATATCTATATCCTTATATTCTAATAATCCCCCAATAATAGTAGCACCAGCATATTTCTCAAGTAAATGCATACTTCTTTCAATAGCCATATAAGTTCTATTAGGATCAAGACCCTTTTCAAATCTATTAGAAGCTTCACTTCTAAGTATCTTCTTCGAAGTCTTTCTAATTAATGTCGGATTAAATATAGCACTCTCTATTACTATATTCTTAGTATCACTCTCTACTTCAGTAGATAAACCACCCATAACTCCCGCTAATCCAATAGGAGTATTCATATCATTAATAATAACCAAATCATTATCATTAAGAATTCTCTTTTCACCATCTAAAGTAGTTATTTCCTCATCATTATTTGCCATTCTTACCCCAATAGAACTACCAAGCTTATCAGCATCATAAAAATGAAGCGGTTGTCCAGTTTCAAGCATTACATAATTAGAAATATCTACAACATTATTAATAGGTCTAATACCAGAAGCAATAAGCCTATTCTTAATAAAATCAGGGCTCTCACCAATAGTAACATTAATAGCCTTTTTAACTAAGAATAAAGAGCATTCATTAGTTTTAACATTCAAAGATAATAAATCTTTAATATTATTATTATTTTCTTTATAAGATAAATCAATATCTTTAACCTTAGTATTATATATAGCACCAAGTTCATATGCCATACCTAATATACTAAGTAAATCACCCCTATTAGAAGTAAGTTCAAAATCAATAACTTCATCATCAAGTTTCAAATACTTAATAGGATCATCCCCAATAGGAGCATCATTATCAAGTTCACAAATACCATCCAAATCGCTTTGTTTTAAATACTTATGATCAAGTCCAAGTTCTCCTAAAGAACATAACATACCATTACTCTCATATCCCGCTAAAAGAGATTTCCTAATAGTTTTATCAGGAAGAGTTGCCCCATCCATTGCTACTATTACCTTAATACCACATCTAGCATTAGGGGCCCCACATACAATCTGAAGTACCTTATTACCAACATCAACCTTACATATATGTAATTTAGTAGAATCAGGATGCATCTCACACTCAATAATCTTACCAATAACCAAACCACTACAAGGTATTAACTTACCTTCATAATCATATTCATTACCTATACTAGTCATCTTTTCAGCAATATCATGAATATTCTCATCTTTAGGCAAATCAATATAATCACTTACAAACTTTCTACTTAATAACATTATTCCTCATCCTTTCTATCAAATTGTTTAAGCATTCTAATATCATTAGTATATAAATACCTAATATCAGGAATATTATATTTAAACATAGCAAGCCTATCAAGACCAGTACCAAAAGCAAACCCAGTATATACCTTAGGATCATAACCACCCATTCTAAGTACATCAGGATGAACCATACCAGCTCCTAATACCTCAATAAAGCCAGTACCCTTACATAAATTACATCCCTTACCACCACATTTAAAGCATGATAAATCAACCTCAACACTAGGCTCAGTAAAAGGAAAGTAACTAGGTCTAAATCTTACTTTAGTATTCTCTCCTATTAATTTCTTAGCAAATATTTCAAGTGTTCCCTTAAGATCAGCAAGAGAAATATCCTTATCAACTACAAGTCCTTCAACCTGTCCAAATTGATGAGAATGCGTAGCATCATCATCCCTTCTATATACCTTACCAGGACATATCATTCTAATAGGTTCTTTAGAAATACTATCTTCCATAGTATGAGCCTGACTAGAACTAGTCTGTGTTCTAAGTAAATACTCATTAGTAATATAAAAAGTATCTTGCATATCCCTAGCGGGATGTCCCTCCGGAACATTAAGCCTCTTAAAACAATACTCATCAGTCTCAAGTTCAGGACCATCAATCACATCATATCCCATAGAAACAAACAAATCCTCTACTTCTTCAATAATTCTATTAAAAGGATGTAAAGAACCAGTACAAATACCATCACTAGGAAGAGTAACATCAATAGCCTCTTCTTCCAATCTCTTATTAATAATATCCTCTTCTATTTTACTTTTAATTTCTTCATACTTAGAATTAAATAAAGATTTAACCTCATTTAATTTCATACCAAATTCCTTTTTCTTATCATTTTCTACTTCTTTAATCAAACCCTGAAGCTCAGTAATAAATCCCTTCTTACCCAAAAACTCACTCTTAATAGCATTTAATTCTTCCATACTATTAATACCAATTAACTTCTCTTCAATTAATTTTTTAACATCATCAATCTTATTCATCATATCCTCCTATTTATTTTCATATAACATTATAATTTCATCTTTAGATAAACTCTTCTCATAATTCTTAATAACATTAATAAATTCACTATGACTAACAATAAAATCATTAATATTATTATAAACAATCTTATCTATATTAGATACCCCATATTTAATTAAATATTTAATATTAAGATTAACATCAATATAATTATCACTAAGTAATCCTAATACATAATCATTATTACTATTTATAATTTTATTATATGTATCCATAGATACATATCTAAGTAAATAATCAATATTATATCCCATATTCCTCCTAAAAATAAAAAGATAGTACCATAAAAGGACGAATAATATCCGTGGTACCACCTTTCTTTATAACAATTGTTATACACTCAAATCTATAACCAGATAAACGGTTAAAACTAAAGGGTGAATTCATATTAAATATCATGTCAAGCTTCCACCATTCTTAACTCTCTATAAAGCATCTTTAATATTACTATTTCCTTATCATCGTCTTATTTTCTATCAATACATCTAAATAATCTTTTAACCTCTATAGTTTGATTAGTTAATATATCCTTATTATTAGACGTATAATCAATACCATATCTATTCACATAACGTTCCATCATATTAGATAACATATCACTATCTAAACCATAATATGGTTCAATATAACCAAGTTGCTTTTTAGTAATATCATCTAAAAATAATGTTGTATTAAATCTTCCCATAAAAATATCATCTAAAATATTACTATTCTTATACTCAAAACGATACTTAGGATTACTATAAATCTCATTATATAATATTCTTATAACTTCTTTTTGAATTAATAAATTACTATCCAAATTATTACCAAAATAAGAAATATTATCCAATCTATAAATATCATTATTCTTAGGTTCACTAATTAATTTCATAGCTAAACCAGCATCATATTTAACAATATCAGAATACATAATCTCACTAGGATACATCATACATATAGCCTTAGCAATAACCGGATCTTCACGTAAATATTTATATTCATTTCTTAGTATACTCCCCATCTTAGGATAATTATTATACTCAATACATAATCTTTCAATAGCCTTAGCATATAAATATGGTAATATATTTATATGCATATCCTGCATTTTATATAAATCATCCATTGAAGGAATAAAAACCTTCTTCATAACCAAACACCCCCACATAACTATATAGTCATCAAATCTTTTTCTTTTTCCTTTAATTTCTCATCAATAATTTTATTATATTCATTAATCAACTCTTGTACCTTTTCATTACCCCTTTTTTCTTCATCTTCAGGTAATTCTAAGTTTTCAAGTGCCTTATTAGCATCCTGCCTAATATTTCTAAGAGCAATCTTACCCTCTTCAGCAATTTGTTTAACCTGTTTAACAAGTTCGCGTCTTCTATCCTCAGTAAGAGGAGGAATAACAATAAATATAACCTCTCCATTATTATTAGGAGTAACGCCTAAATTAGCCTCAAAAATAGCCTTCTCAATAGCGCCCAAACAAGATCTATCAAAAGGTTTAATAGATAATTGTCTAGCCTCCGGTATAGAGATATTTGCTAAACTCTTAATAGGAGTAGGAGTACCATAATACTCTACCATAACCCCATCAAGCATACTAGGATTAGCTCTACCCGCTCTAACATTTAAAAATCTATTTTCTAATGCCTCAATCGATAACATCATCTTCTCTTCAGTATTCAAAATAATATCTTCCATAAAATCTCCTTTTTTTTACAACTAATATTCTAACATAAATTCAATAAAAATACAATACTTCAGCCATTAATAGTAGTTCCAATAAAATTAATTATACCTATAAGAATATTCATAAAAAATCCAAACGCGGCATATCTAAGACATAAATCAGCCCTATTAGGTTTATTATTATGCAAAGCCCAATATATAATAAACCCAAACAAAGGAAAAAAGAAAGAAAAAAATTCCAATATAAAACTAGGCTTATCCCTCATACTTTTAATATAATTATCAGTATAAACACCACATTTTGGACAATACATAGCCCACTTATCTAATTTATTACCACAATTAATACAATACATACCATCACTTTCCTTACAATAATAATTGTATCAAATTTATATAAAAAAGTCTATCATAATAACAAATTAAATAGATTTAATAAGCTTATTATTACCCTTAGTAGGAACAAATCTATTAATAAAAGAATTACTTCTATTATGTTTCAAATCAAAAAAAGCAAAACAACTAAATACAATAGCACCAATAAAATTAACAAATAAATCTTCAATCGTATCATTTAAACCAATATCTAAATAACCATTATCAATTACCTGAAGCACATCACCATTAGTATCATAAATAATAGTTTTACCAATATCATCAACCACAACAGCCTTATTCTCACCATCAGGATTCAAAGCAACCGAAGAAATCTTCTGTATAACCGTATCCTTTTGCATATCAACATTTAAAAACTTATCACAACTATATTCAAAAAATTCCCATAACACACCAATAGTCATAGAAAAACAAAAAGCAACCAAACACAAATAAAATGGTGACAAATTAATATTCTTACTATTTTTATTTAATAAATCAACTAAAGAAAAACCAACTGCAGTAGCTAAAAAACCATTAATAGTATGTAATATAATATCCCAATAAGGAATTATACCAAAAAAATTATCAATTTCCCCTAATATTTCAGCAGAAAAAATAAATAAATAAATAGCAATTTCTAAATCATTAGGCAAAGTAATCTCAAACTTATTTTGAATAAATAAAGGAGCAAATAATAATATAAGAGACAACAAACATAATAAAGCATTATTCAAATCTCCTCTTAATATTTGTAATATCATACATATAATAACCAAAAATCTCAAAATCAAATAAATAACCAAAGAACTTCTCTTATTTTCCTTATAAGTCATTTTAATTGCTTTTTGAACATTAATCTTCTTATTTTTCATTATATCCACCTCTAAATTCATCAAAAATAAATATTTATATTACTTATTATATACCCTAACCTTATTATTCTTAGTACCAAGAACATCATCAAATTCTCTGCAAACACAATCCCTATCATTAATAAAATCATATACACCAGATATAATATCAAAATCATTAATATCAGGTATAATATTCATATCAGAAACAAATATATATTCATTATCCTTATCAAATTCATAACCAAAAGTAATATCAGTATATATAGTTTTATCTATATTATCAATTCTCTTTAAAGGCATAATATAACTTTTAAATATCCTTAATTCCTTATTATAAATATATATTCTTCTAAAAGAAACATTCTTATCCCCATCTAATACATCATTCATATACTTAATAATAAGAGAATCATTACTCATAACATCAAAAACATATTCTTTAACCTGACATTCAATCTTATTTCTTCTATTTTTACACATATCAAAGAAAGTAATAATACCCTTATCATCATTACTAACCTCTAAAGAACTACTTTTAATAGCGATAAAGCCATCTTTAATACTATCAATACCATTTAAAGATATTTCCCTATTAGTCATCTTTTCATACAATCTATCATCTTTCTCTATAGCACATACATTAATACCATCAGAAAAGCAAAAATTAAATACTGAAAAATCTTTACTAGAAATAAATAAATTACCATTTTCATAACAATTCTTAGCAAGTTTTCTTAAATCAAGAAAACCAATATTATCCATAGGTATCAATTTAACAAAACACTCATTATTTTTCATTATTATCACCCTTATAACACTTATAAAACTCCCCTTTTAACTCTAAAAATCTATCTTCCTTAATAGCCTCTCTAATATTCTCCATTATTCTAATTAAAAATCTCAAATTATGAATAGATAAAAGTCTTTGACCTAAAGTCTCATTAGCCACTAATAAATGTCTAATATAAGCTTTAGTATAATTCTTACAACATTTACAATCACAATCACTATCTACTGGTGTAAAATCTTCTTTATATTTAGCATTTTTCAAATTAATCTTACCATATTTAGTAAAAGCATGTCCATGTCTAGCAAGTCTAGTAGGAAGAACACAATCAAACATATCAACGCCTCTTTCTACTCCCTCAAACAAATCAGTAGGTTCTCCTACACCCATTAAATATCTAGGTTTATTATCAGGTAAATACTTAATACCATATTCAATCATCTTATACATCGTAGGTTTATCTTCACCAACTGAAGTACCACCTATAGAATAACCATCAAAACCAAGCTTAACCGTCTCCTTACAAGACCATTCTCTTAAATCTTCAAATTCTCCACCTTGAACAATACCAAATAAACTTTGATTAGGATTATCAAAAACATCTTTACCTCTCTTAGCCCATCTAAGAGTTCTTTCAACACTATTCTTCATATATTCATAAGTAGCAGGATAAGGAGGACATTCATCAAAACTCATAGCAATATCACTATCTAATTTATTCTGAATTTCAATACTTTTTTCCGGAGTCAAAAATAACTTTTCACCATTCAAATGACTCTTAAAAATAACTCCCTCTTCACTAATATCTTTCTTCTTAGCCAAACTAAATACTTGAAAGCCACCACTATCAGTTAATATAGGCCCATCATAATTCATAAACTTATGTAATCCTCCAGCCTTTTTAACAATATCAGCACCCGGTCTAAGCCATAAATGATAAGTATTAGACAAAATTACCGCAGATCCAATTTCCTTAAGTTCTGACGTATCTAAAGTTTTAACAGTAGCTTGTGTTCCAACTGGCATAAACATAGGAGTTTCAAACTTACCATAATTAGTCTCAAGAGTACCATATCTAGCTTTAGTATTCTTATCATTATGTAATAAAGTATATTTAACTTTCATACAATACCTCCTCTTTTTCATCATAATATTATAACAAAATAACTAAATAAAGTCAAAAAAAAGATACTCATTCGAGTATCCTTAATTCAATTATTCAATAATTTCAGTAACTGATCCAGCACCAACAGTGTGTCCGCCTTCTCTAATAGAGAATTTAGTACCATTTTCAACTGCGATTGGAGCAATTAATTCAACTGTCATAGTAACGTTATCACCAGGCATAACCATTTCAGTTCCTTCTGGTAATGTAACTACACCAGTAACATCTGTAGTTCTGAAATAGAATTGAGGTCTGTAATTTGTAAAGAATGGAGTATGTCTTCCACCTTCTTCTTTAGAAAGTACATAAACTTGTGCTTTAAATTTCTTATGTGGATGAACTGATCCAGGTTTAGCAAGAACTTGTCCTCTTTCAACTTCACTTCTATCAATACCTCTTAATAATACACCAGCATTATCTCCAGCTTCAGCGAAATCAAGTTGTTTTCTAAACATTTCAATACCAGTAACAACTGTCTTTTTAGTAGGTTTTAATCCAACAATTTCAACTTCATCATTAAGTTTTAATTGTCCTCTTTCAACTCTACCAGTAACAACTGTTCCTCTACCAGTAATAGTAAATACGTCTTCAATAGACATTAAGAATGGTTTGTCATTATCTCTTTCTGGAGTTGGAATCCATTCATCAACAGCATCCATTAAGTCTTCAATAGCCTTAACATACTTAGGATCTCCTTCAAGAGCTTTAAGAGCAGAACCTCTAATAATTGGAGTATTATCTCCATCAAATCCATATTCAGTAAGTAATTCTCTTACTTCCATTTCAACTAGGTCTAATAATTCCTCATCATCAACCATATCACATTTGTTTAAGAATACAACCATTCTAGGTACACCAACTTGTCTAGCAAGTAAGATGTGCTCTCTAGTTTGAGCCATAGGACCATCAGTTGCAGCAATAACAAGGATAGCACCATCCATTTGAGCAGCACCAGTGATCATGTTTTTAACATAGTCAGCATGTCCTGGACAGTCAACGTGAGCATAGTGTCTCTTTGCAGTTTGATATTCAACGTGTGCAGTGTTGATTGTGATTCCTCTTTCTCTTTCTTCTGGAGCTTTATCGATATTAGCATAATCCATAAATTCAGCTCCACCTTTATCAGCTAATACTTTAGTAATAGCAGCTGTTAAAGTAGTTTTACCATGGTCAACATGTCCAATAGTACCAATGTTAACGTGTGGTTTTGAACGATCAAATTTTTCTTTTGCCATTATAATTTCCTCTCTTTCTTAATATTACATATTCTATTTTATCATATTATGATATTTTTTCAAGTATTTTTACTAATTTCCACCATTTTTTTTGATGATTTCATCAGCAATTGATTTAGGAACTTCTTCGTAATGATCAAGTTCCATTACATAGTTACCTCTACCTTGAGTAGAGCTTCTTAAACTAGTAGCATAACCAAACATTTCAGCAAGTGGTACCATCGCAGTAAATGCAATAGCATTACCTCTTGATTCTTGTCCTTGTGGTTTACCACGTCTAGCAGTTAAGTCACCAATTACCGCACCAGTATATTCATCAGGAGCAGTAACTACTACTTTCATTATTGGTTCAAGTAATACTGGTTTACATTTATTTTTAGCTTCTTTTAAAGCAAGTGAAGCCGCAATCTTAAATGCCATTTCAGATGAGTCTACATCATGGTAAGAACCATCAAATAATGTAGCCTTAACGTCTACCATAGGATATCCAGCTAGAATACCAGTTTGCATAGCATCTTGTAATCCTTTATCAATAACAGAGATGTATTCACGAGGAACAACACCACCAACAATATTATCAACAAATTCATAACCTTTTTCAGGATTTGGTTCAAATCTAATCCAAACATGACCATATTGACCACGTCCACCAGATTGTTTAATATGCTTACCTTCACACTCACCCATTTGAGTAATAGTTTCTCTATAAGCAACCATTGGAGCACCAACAGTAGCTTCAACATTAAATTCTCTTCTCATTCTATCTACAATGATATCAAGGTGTAATTCACCCATACCAGAGATAGTAGTTTGACCAGTTTCTGGATCAGTATGCATTCTAAATGTAGGATCCTCTTCAGCAAGTTTTTGAAGAGCAATACCCATCTTTTCTTGGTCAGCCTTAGTCTTAGGTTCAACAGCCTGAGTAATAACAGGTTCAGGAAATTCCATACCTTTCATTATTACAGGTTTCTTTTCATCACATAAAGTATCAGCAGTAGTAGTATTCTTAAGACCTACAGCAGCACCAATTTCACCAGCATAAATCTCAGGAATCTCTTCTCTGTGATTAGCATGCATAAGTAGTATTCTACCAATTCTTTCCTTAACATTCTTAGTAGAGTTAAGTACATAAGAACCACTCTTTAAAGTACCAGAATATACTCTAAAGAAAGTAAGTCTTCCTACAAATGGATCAGTAGCAATCTTAAATGCTAAAGCAGTAAAAGGTTCAGAATCAGATGGATGTCTAAGAACAACATTACCCTTAGGATCAGTACATTCAATAGAAGCAACATCTGTAGGAGCAGGTAAATAATCAACTACAGCATCAAGTAATAACTTAACACCCATATTACCCAAAGCAGTTCCACACATAACAGGGAAGAATTCTGCTTTTAATACACCTTTTCTGATAGCTTTCTTAAGTTCATCTACGCCAATTTCCTCACCATCAAGATATTTCATCATTAATTCTTCATCAAAATCAGCAGCAGCTTCAATTAACATATTTCTATATTCCAAAGCCTTATCTTTCATATCCTCTGGAATATCAATTTCAGTATAATTTTCTTCTTGTTTACCATCAAAATGGTATGCTTTCATAGTAACAAGATCAATTACACCATTAAAATCAGATTCAGCACCAATAGGCAATTGCATAGCAGCACTATTAGCCCCTAATCTATCTTTAATAGTACCTAAACTAAAATAGAAGTCAGCTCCCATTTTATCCATCTTATTAGCAAAGATAATTCTAGGTACAGCATATTCATTTGCTTGTCTCCATACAGTTTCACTTTGAGGTTCGACACCAGCTTGAGCATCAATAAGTAAAACAGCACCATCAAGTACTCTTAAACTTCTTTGAACTTCAATAGTAAAGTCAACGTGTCCTGGAGTATCAATAATATTAAATCTATAACCCTTCCAAAATGCAGTAGTAGCGGCACTAGTAATAGTAATACCTCTCTCTTGCTCTTGAGCCATCCAGTCCATTTGCGATTCACCATCATGAGTTTCACCAATCTTATGAATCTTATGCGTATGGAACAAAATTCTCTCAGTACAAGTAGTCTTACCAGCATCGATATGAGCCATAATTCCAATATTTCTTGTATGATCTAAGCTTATTTCACGAGCCATAATTCTTTTTTCCTTTCTATTACCATCTATAATGAGCAAATGCCTTATTAGCTTCTGCCATCTTATGAGTATCATCTTTCTTCTTAACAGATGCACCAGTTCCATTAGATGCATCAATAATTTCATTAGCAAGATTTTCAGCCATTGAATGACCTCCTCTTAATCTTGCATATTGAGCTAACCATCTAAAAGCTAAAGCTTGAGCTCTTTCAGGTTTAACTTCAACTGGTACCTGATATGTAGCTCCGCCAACTCTTCTAGACTTAACTTCAAGTCCTGGCTTAATATTATCCATAGCTTTATTAAATACTACCATAGCATCTTCACCAGTTTTTTCTTTAACTATATCAAAAGCATTATATATAATCTTTTGAGCAGTACCTTTTTTACCATCTTTCATAATATGATTAACTAACTTAGTAACCACCTTAGAATTATAAATAGGATCTGCTAAAACATCTCTTTTAGTAGCTTGTCTCTTTCTCATAGTTTATCCTCCTTCCAATATTATTAATAATTATTATTTCTTATCTTTTTTAGCACCGTACTTACTTCTACCTTGCTTTCTGTTTTGAACTCCAGCAGTATCTAAAGTACCTCTAATAATATGGTATCTAACACCGATTAAGTCTTTAACTCTTCCGCCTCTTATAAGAACAACACTATGTTCTTGTAAGTTGTGTCCGATACCTGGAATATAACAAGTAACTTCCATACCATTAGATAATCTAACCCTCGCATATTTTCTTAAAGCTGAGTTAGGTTTCTTAGGTGTAGTAGTACCAACCCTAGTACAAACTCCTCTCTTTTGAGGTGAAACTTGTACAGTTTGTTTCTTTTGGATACTATTTTTTCCTACTAATAATACTGGAGATTTACTCTTTCTTACTTTCTTAGTTCTAGGTTTTCTAGTTAACTGATTAATTGTAGGCATTATATCACTCCTTTCTTACACATATCCTGGTGTTTCATTTTCAATCTTAAATATAAGTTTTACCCACAGTAAAACCTAAATTCACGAACGAATTAATAATAACATTTTTATATAAATTAGTCAAGTACTTTTTAAACATTTCTTTACATACAACCATAATATATGCAAATATAAAAAAAAAAGACTATTTACTAGTCTCTTCTCTAACCGTTAAGTTCAAAATATTTATTTACAACTTGTGCAGATATATTTCTAGTAACACCATAAGTAGTAGAATCCGGAACACTAATATCAGGAGATACCACCACTATACTCATTTTAGGATTATCACTAGGAGAATATCCGACAAATGAAGAAGTAATAGTTTCAGTGTCTACTTTGCCATCACCATCAGTATCAATAAAGCTTTGACTAGTACCAGTCTTACCAGCAGAATTAGTATAATTACCCATATAACCATAACCAAGTCCCTTAGTAACAACCGCAGAAAATCCTTCTCTTACCCTATCTATATATTTCTTCTCTACAGATAATTTACCAAGTTCCGTAACATTAGCCTTATATATTAGAGAACCAAAAGTATCACCACTATCGCTAGGTTTATATACCTCTTTTAATAAATATGGTTTAAGCCTAACACCATTATTTGCAATAGTATTAATATATTGCGATAACTGTATTGGTGTATAAGTATCATACTGTCCAATAGAGAAATCAAGTAAATGACCAGGAAGTCTACTCTTACCCATGAATCCCAAACTTTCTACCGGAAGATCAATTCCCGTTTTTTCTCCCAAACCAAACTCAGCATACATTTCTCTATATTTATCAAATGCACTCTCATCTAATACTAATCCTTGATTATATTCATAACTACCATTACCAACCTTAATAGCAATCTTATATTGATATACATTCGAAGAATTTTGCAATGCATAAACATCATCAATAGGTCCCATAGTCTGCCAAGAACACTTAAGAGGCGTATCCTTAATCTTAATACATTCATCATTAAGTACAGTACCAATATCAATTGCCCCATACTTATATCCTACCATCATCGAAGCACCCTTAACAACACTACCAGGAGTAACAGGAAGTGTAACAATACCCGGAGTATAATCAACAATTTGATAATAACCATCTTTCAAAACAGCTTGTTTACCTGCCATAGCTAATATCTCCCCGGTATTAGGATCAGATACAATAGCAAAAGAACGATTATAATACTGAGTACCAGGTTCACCCTTAGCATTTAATACCTCATTACTAAGAACCTCTTCTAAGTACTTTTGAAGTTCAATATCAATAGTAAGAACAATATCATTACCCCTCTTACCTTCACTAACAAGCTCATAACTATTATCCGATAGCAACCTATACTTAGCCTTAGTTCCTCTCAAATAATCCTCATATTGATATTCAAGATAAGAAATACCAACCCTATCATCAAGCGTATATCCCCTCTTCAAATACTCCTCAGATAATTCCGAAGGAATACCCTGCGTATTAGAAGAAACATTTCCAAGAATAGATTTAAAAGTATCACCATACAAATAAACCCTTTCCCAATCAAGCTTAGTATTAAATCCCTTTAAATTATCAATATTCTCACTAATATAAGCATACTCAGCATCAGTAACATCACTATTCTTAATAACCTTCTCAGCATAAGAATAACCCTTATTCATCAAATAATAAATATACGCAGCCTTCTTATCACTATCAGTATATTCACTAATCTCATCATCAAGTCTCTCATATATAAGTTTATCAATATCCTTATCATTAAGTTTTCTCTTATTATATAAATCCCATTCCTCATCAGTAATCTTTTTTCTACATTCCTTATAATGAGACTTATAATAAAAATCTTTAAGTTTATTATCATCTATTTTAGAATAATCAATATCAATATTATTAGAAACCTCATAAGCAAGTTCAATCTCTTCCTTAGTAGTAATACCATTTTGTTTCTTATAATAAATAGTTTTAATACCCTCATTATCTACAAGTAACTTATGATTCCTATCATAAATTCTACCTCTTGGAGCACTAGTACTTTCAATCGTCTTTTCAGTAGCCATAGCAAGTTTATCATTATACTCACTATTCTTAAGTATCTGAAGATTAAAAAGTCTACATCCAATAACTAAATATATAGAAATAAGCAAAACAATAATCAAACCAAATCTCCTATTCATAATCTCATCAAGATGTTTATCATTACACTTATGTTTCTTATTAATAGGTCCTGTTTTTTTCTTAATTTCAAGTTTACTTTTCTTTTTCTTCTTACTAGCTTTATTAATTTTCTTACTTCTAAATGTAAATATATCACCTAAAGAAAACACCTTTTTTCCAAACTTTCTACCCATACAAAGCCTCCATTTATTATTATATCATAAAAAGTAAAAATATACATATAGTTAATTAGGTGAAATAATGAATATTTATATGATAACAGAATACATAAACAAATTAAAAAAAGAAGATATTAATAACTATGCCCAAAAGCAAGGAATAAAATTAGATAAAGAAGAGTTAGACATAGTATATAATTATATCAAAACAAACTATAAAAATATTATCTATTACCCCATAGAGAAAACACTATCTGAAATAAAATACAAAGTAAAACCATTAACATATACCAAAATAGAAGAACTAATAACAAAATATAAAAACATAATAGATAATTTTACAAATAAGATAAGAGAAGATTAACCTTCTCTTATCTTATTTATCATTTCATTATCAAATTTCTTATTTCTTATCATTTCAATTTCATATTTATAAGGAGGATATATCTTCTCTTTAGAATTATCGTCCTTAGTAACATAAGGAGTCTCTAATATCATAGGTATATCACTAAGTCTCTTATTATAAATAACATTAAGTAAATTATCAAAACCAATAGTACCAAAGCCTATATTAGCATGTCTATCCTTATGACTATTAATAACATTCATACTATCATTAATATGTACACAATATATTTTATCAATACCAACAATATTATCAAATAAATCAAGAACATTATCAAAATTACCAATATCATATCCCGCATCATTAAGATGACAAGTATCCAAACATACCCCTATTTTATCAGGAAAGTTAATTTTATCAATAATATCCTTAATCTCCTCAAAAGATCTACCAATTTCATTACCTTTACCAGCCATAGTCTCAAGTAATATTTTAACATCATAATCATTATCAAGTATCAAATTAAGGCCCTTAGATATATTTTCAATAGCCTCTATTCTAGATACATTAACCGCTGATCCAGGATGAAGAACCATATATTTAATTCCCAAAGTACTACATCTTTTTACCTCTTCTTTTAAGAAAGAAACAGAAAAATTAAAATTATTCATATTAGCCAAATTAACAATATAAGGAGCATGAACAACAACATTATTAATATCAATCCCATTATCATCCATTAACTTCTTAGCCTCATCCGTAAATTCAGACCTAATATCTCCCCTATTAGTATTTTGTGGAGCACCAGTATAAAACATAAACGTATTAGCCCCATACCCAATAGCCTCACGAACACTTCCCACTAACTGATTATTACTCTTATAAGAAACATGACTTCCTATTATCAAACTCATTCTTATCACCCTAAATATATTATACTATATTTTAATAAAAATAAAAAGAGGATTTCTCCTCTTAATTAGCTATTAGCAGCCTGATCCACTAACTGTGTTATTAATAGTACTACCATTAACATAAAATGGACTATTCTCACCAGCAGTAAGCTTAATACAAACTTTACCATTCGTTAATTTAGCAGTTCCGCTCAAATCAGTAGTATTAGTAATACCAGCAGCTTTTAATTCAGTTGCTGTCAATTCGCTATCAGCTGTAGTCCAACTCTTACCTTTTCCAGTAGCACTAGTCCAAGCAGTATATACGCTAGATACATCGCCAGCATTAGTACCCAAAGTAGCTAATTCATATTGCTTAGTAAACCATTCTGTTGCAGTATCTGCAGCATTTTGAAGTTGACTTTCTTTTGCTTTATTCATTGAAGATATTACTGATGGTATAGTTACTACTAATACTACAGCAAGTATTACGATAACTGCTAGTAGTTCTATTAAAGTAAATCCTTTTCTATTTAATTTTTTCATATATATTAATCCTCCTCTATCCTATAAGATAATATTAACATAAAATAAAATATTAGTCAATTATATCAAGATAAATATTTATACTTTTTTTAAAGAAAATAAGAAAGCATCCCCCCTTCAAACGGAATGGGAATGCCTTCTTAATGTAATTTAAATTACAAATAAATTATATCAATACTTTAATAATTTATTGGTTACCTTAAGATAAATATTTACATATTTATCACCATATTTTTTACTTTTAAGTAATCTAAGATTACTATAATTATCTTTTAATATATCAGTACTATATTCTAATACCAATATTCCATCATCTTCTAGTAGATTATATTTATTTACTAATTCTATAACCTCATTCATAGCTTCCATTTTATAAGGAGCATCCACTAAAATAATATTAAACTTAATATTATTATTTTTAAAATATAACAAAGCTTCTCTATAATCCCTATTAATAATAGTGGATTTCTCTTCAATATTAAGATTATTAATATTTTTCCTTAATATATTTAATATCTCCCTACCATTATCAACAAAATAACACTTCTTAGCTCCCATAGATATAGCTTCAATTCCAAGGCTTCCACTACCAGAAAATAAATCAAGTACTAAGCTATCATTTATATATTCTTGAATACTTGCAAACATAGATTCTTTTACCCTATTCATCGTAGGTCTAGTACCTATAGTATCATAACCATCAATATTTCTACCTTTTAAATAACCACTTATTACTCTCATTACCTGCAACCTCTTACATCAGTATATTTTTTAAATCTATTATTTATATTCATAACATAGTAAAAAAGTTCATTATAATATTTCATATATTCCTTATATTCTGGATATGTATATATTTCCTTTTTAAGAGATATCTTTTCATAGTCATCAGTACTATTATTATACTTATCTATTAATTCTAACAGTTTCTTATTATTAACTACTAAAATTTTATAATGATCTAAATTTCTTATAATATCACTATCTTCAAAAGCCTTAATAAGTAGTTTCGTTTTATCTATTACTCTATCCATTATCTATATTTCAAACTCTTTTCCATTTCTCTTTGAATATCTCTCTCTTTAATTGTCTCTTTTTTATTATAATTCTTCTTACCTTTAGCTACTCCAATTAAAACCTTAGCCTTATTCTTAACAAAATATATTTTAAGTGGTACTAATGTATATCCTTCTATTTCTAATTTATCTTTTAATTTAAGTATTTCTTTTTTATGTAATAGTAGTTTCCTGGTTCTATCTTCATCATGATTAAATCTATTTCCTTCTTCATATAAAGAAATATGAGTATTAAGTAAATAAATTTCATTATTTCTAATAATAGCATAACTATCTTTAATATTTACTTTACCCATTCTTATTGATTTAATCTCTGTACCAGTAAGAACAATACCAGCTTCATAAGTATCTTCTATTTCATAATCATATCTTGCTTTTCTATTTAATATTTCCATAGTAATCACCTTTTTCTATATATAATTATATATTATTTTCTATATTTTAACAATATTATATACTCTACTACTTATATATAATTTATACTATTATCACATTTTTAACTTAAAGTATTAATATTAATACTACTATCTATGCTTCTAACTATATTAGCATATTTATTATATACTCTTTCATAATCATTAAGATAATCTTTAATATCAGGATTAGAAAAAGGAATAATTTTATATCCATCTTTATTAGTAGTATATATAAGTTCATTATTTAAATCACTTAACTCAATACTAGAATTATTATCTTTATCTATATTCTTAGTAATTTTAATACTACTTAATAATCCCACAGTAGTATTATAATCATTATTAGTATCTTGAGCAGATAAAAAGTTACCTAAAGAATATATTACTAAAGTATCATTAATATATGTTATAGGCATAATAACATGAGGATGAGTACCTATAATTATATCTACTCCTAAAGAAGATAAAAATTCTGCCATATCAATCTGATAATTAGTAGGAACATGTGTATATTCTACTCCAAAATGCATTGCCACAATAAGTAAATCTACTTTATCTCTAACTCTCAAAATATCTTCCTTAACCACTTCTTTATATTCTTGATACTTAGTATCATTATCTGGATTATTACCAGTGCAAGGCCATATATTTACTAAATATTCCTTACCTTCAGGAACTTTAATACCATTAGTACCATAAGTATAATTAAGCATAGTATAAGTAATATTATTAACCTCTTTAATATTAACTTTATTTCTATCATTATTAGATAAATAACTACCAGAAGTTAATACATTACTCTTATTATTCCAATAATTAAGAGAATTAATAATAGCCTTCTCACCTCTATCAAGAGTATGATTAGTAGCTAAACTTACCAAATTAAAACCAGTATCTATTGTAGCATCACCAACTTCATAAGGAGAATTAAAAGCAGGATAACTAGATACACCTATTTCAGAACCACCTAAAATAGTTTCCTGATTATAATAAGCTAAATCATAGTTCTTAACAATATCTTTAATATAACTATACATAGACTTAAAATCATAACTACCATCATCCTTTTTAGCGGCATTATATAGTTTATCATTAATAAGATTATCTCCTGCCATAATAAGACTAATTGAAGTACTATGATTATTATCATCTACATTTACTTTACTACCACTACTTATATTATTATGATTATTCAATAATTTATTATATCCAAAATATATTCCTATAATTAATATTATTAGAACTACAAATATTCTTAATACCTTATCCTTTTTTCTTTTATTTCTCATATATTCTCCTTATATTAGTCAAAAAGAAAGTTTATCTTCTTCTAACTTTCTTTTTGCTTCTTTCTTCATACATATTTTTTACTTCATTAGTTTTCTTAGAAAAAACTATTTCTCCATTAGCAGTATTAACCTTAGATAGTTTAGCGGTAAACATATCACCTATCAATATCTTTTCACCATTAGCTCCCACTATTGAATATCCATCTTTACCAAGATGAAAATATCTTTCATTATAATATAATCTACCATATATCATATTATCTGGATATAGTACTGTTAAATATTTATCTCCAATACTTGCTACAATTACTTCAAATTCCTCTTTCTCATATTGCTTCATAAATTCAGCTTTTCTAATATCATCTACTTTTCTTTCAGCTTTAATAGCTCTAAGTTCACCATCAGTAGCTATTCTAGCAATATAAGGAGTAATCTTTTCCCATTTTCTTTTAGTATAGTTAATACCATAATGAATAGAATCTTTTAATATTCTTTGATTTATAGTATCAGATAATCTTCTTATAGGAGAAGTACCAGTAGAATAAGCATCTAATCCTAAAGCATAATGTCCAATATTAGTAGCGGAATACTTAGCTTTAGATTGACTCATAATAGCCATCTTATCATATATTATTTGTTCTCTAGAACCAGTATATGTTTTTTGTACCTCTTTAATATCATTAGTAGTAAAATCTTTCTTCTTACCCAAATTAATTTTATATCCTCTCTTTTTAAGTAGACCAATCCAACTATTTAACTTATCAGTATCCGGACTATCATGGAATCTAGATATAAAAGGTAACTTATTCTTTAAGAAATAATCAGTTAAACACATATTATGAAGAAGCATTAAAAATTCAATTAATTCTTCAGCCTTACCTTGTCTTCTTTCCTTAATATTAATAATAGTATTATTCTCAATTAAAAACTTAACCTCATCAGAAGAAAACTCTAAGAAACCATCTTCTAACATTCTCTTTTTTACCTTCATAGCGGACATATATAAATTATCTAATAAAGAAGTATATTCCTGATAACCAGAAACAACAATATTATCTTCTAGATACTTATTAACATCGCCATAAGTCATTCTTTTTCTATTATTTATTACAGCTTCATTTATCTTATAATTTATTACTTTACCAGTATTATCTATTTTAATACCCATAGATAGAGCATATCTATCCTCTCCTGGTACCAAAGAACATATACCATTAGATAAACTCTCATGCATCATAGGATTACAGCATCCAGGAAAATATACCGAAATAGCTCTCTTTAAAGTCTCTTCCCACATAGCACTCTTATCCTCAATATATCTATTAGGATCCGCTATTTGAACATAAATAGTATTATTATAATAGGAGACAGCATCATCAAAATCCTTAGTATCATCACCATCTATTGTAACAGATACAATATCTCTTTGATCCTTTAAACCATTTCTTTTTTCATACATTATATTATCTTCTGATAATACTTTCTCTTTCTCACTTACTTCTTCTAAATACTTATCACTAAAACTAGTAGGAAAACCATTAAGTGCTAGTACTTCTTTTTCTAACATACCAGTATCATCTTTATGACCTAATACCTCTTTAATAGTATTATCTTCACCACTTATAAGTAGTTTAGTTCCTAGTGGATATATATCATTTAAATATACATCTTCTTTATCTTCACATCTAGCTATATACTTCTTACCTTCTTTTACTACTTCAGCTATATAATCATAGTATTTTCTATCAATAATCTTAACTACCTTAGCAGCACCCCTATGACTACCATAATCTACTAAAACAGTATCATTATTCCTTAGTTTCCCTTTATCTTTATATACAACATCTAACTCTGTACCATCTTCTAATACAACAATTATACCCTTTTTAGAAGTAATTTTAATTATACCCTTTCTAAGTGAAGTATTAGATACTAACATATATCTATCATTATTCTTATATACAATACCTTCTTTACCCAATATTCTTAAAGTATCTAATACATCATCCTTATCTTTTCCTAATATTTTAGCTATTTCTAAAGCCTTTAAATTATTATTTCTTTTATTACTTAGTAATTCTATAATGCTATTTTCCATTAATATCCCCCTACTTAGTTATTTTATCATCATATATTTCAAAGTCAATTTCTGATCTATCTTTATCAGCCCTTGTAACTTTTACTTTAACCTTATCTCCAAAAGAGTATTTCTTCTTACTCTTTTTACCAATCAAAGCCATTAAATCATTATCAAAAACATAATAATCTCCCTTAATACTTTCAGCTTTAACTAATCCCTCTATAGTATTTTCAAGTTCAACAAAGAAACCAAACTCTTGTACTCCTGATATAATACCATCATACACTTCACCAATATGATCCATCATATATTCAGCCTTCTTCATCTTGTCAACATCTCTTTCACAATTTTGAGCCTCTTGTTCCCTAATTGAACAATGTTCACATTCTATAGGTAATTCCTCTTTTCTTTCACTTATTATTCTATCACTATAATTATAATTATAATCCTTAAGTAACCTATGTAAAATCAAATCTGGATATCTCCTAATAGGAGAAGTAAAATGACTATAACACTTACTACCAAGACCAAAATGTCCAATATTAATATCAGAATATACAGCCTTAGCCTGACTACGAATAGCCATATCATGAAGTACTCTTACCTCTGGTACCTCTTCTAATTGACTAAGAATATGTTGTAAATCTTTAGGATTATCTATTTTACTTTTACCATTAACAACATATCCATGTAAAGATAAGAACTTCATAAATTCTCCTAATCTCTTCTCATCAGGTTTATCATGAACACGATATATACCAGGTAAATTCTTATAATAAATAGATGATGCCACCGTTTCATTAGCGGCTATCATAAAGTTCTCAATAAGTTCCTCACCACTTCTTTGTACCCTAGATTCAATATGAGTAGGATGACAATTTTCATCAACTTTAATCTTAGCCTCAGTACTTTCAAATTCAATATACCCACGACGAATCATCTTTTTTCTTAATATCTTAGATAATTCATTCATTAAAAGTAAAGTCTTTTCAAATGGTTTATAATCCTCACTAGTAGTATTTTCCTCTAATATCTTATTAACCTCTTCATAAGTCATCTTTTTCCTACTACGAATAATAGACTTAAATATTTCATAGTGGCCAATATCTCCCTTATCATCAATAATCATCTCACAAGAAAATGCAAATCTATCTTCATTTTCATTTAAAGAACATATACCATTAGATAATTTATGTGGAAGCATAGGTAATACCCTATCAACTAAATATACACTAGTACCTCTAAAATACGCTTCATCATCTAATTTAGTACCTTCTTTAACATAATAAGAAACATCCGCTATATGTACTCCCAACTTATATTTACCATCATCTAATTTAGATAATGATATAGCATCATCTATATCCTTAGTATCAGAACCATCAATAGTAAATATCTCTTCACTTCTTAAATCTCTTCTACCACTAGATAATTCCTTATTAATTTCTTCTTCTGTCAAATAAGAAGGAATATCATCTAATTCTTCTACCACCTCATCTGGAAAAGAAGGACTAAAATTATATTCATAAACAAAAGATAAAATATCTACACCAACATCATTCTTATGACCAATAATCTTAGTAATTTTACCAACTCTATTACCCTCTTTTAAAGGAGTAACCACTACTTTATGACCTTCTACTGCACCATTTAAATTATCCCTAGGAATATATATATTAGCACCCTTTCTATCCGGTTTAACAAAGTATTCACCATCTACTAATATAACTTCTCCTACCAAAGGTTCATAATTTCTCTTAATAGTTTTAATAATTCTACCTTCAGGTCTCTCTTTATCTTTATTTAAATATTCAAATAAAACCAAGTCACCATCTTGTGCTCCATTAATATTCTTTTCATTAACATAAACATCTTTAATATCTTTATTAATAATAATAAAACCAAATCCCTTTTCATTTAATGATAAAGTTCCCTTTACCAAATGACTATTTTCTAAAAGTAAATATTTCTTTTTCTTATCACTATAATAAAGAATACCATCACTTACCATTTCATCAAGTGTATTTTGTAAACTTTTATATTCATCAATAGTAGTTAAACCAAGTAAATCATTTAACTCCATAATAGTAAGAGAAGTATTATCTCTTAACTTATCTAATATAATTTCTTTCATACTAACCCTCCTCTTTTTATACACAAAAAGACTTAAAAAATTAAGTCTTAACTATAAAGATATTATTAAACAAAGTACAAAGAAAAGTACTCCTAAAATATAAGTAACTCTAGTAATAAATAACTCAAAACCTCTCTCTTTTCTTTCAGCAAATAAATCAGAAGATCCACCTTGAATTATTTGTGAAGCACTTTCAGCTTTGCCACTTTGTAGCAAAACTATAGCTATTAATAATATTGATATAATAATAACTGCTATTTCCATATTATCTTCCTTTCATACAATATATATTATAACAAATAACTATTCCTTTGTAAATAAAAATTTTTCTTATCTTGCCACTTCAGCCCAAAGTCTTCCGTGGTCTACTAGAGCCTATAAGTCTCTAGTAGAAAAACAGCTTAAAAATTAAGCTGTTTTACAAAGTAATTTTTTACTTTTTTGTCAATTTATTACGCTATATCAACAATCATTATTTCGTATTATAGAAAAAAACTATAGTTTTATCTATAGTTTCTTACCCCTTTTATGTTCCATTATAATAACTATTCCATAAATAATAAAACCAGTAATACTAAATATTAAACCATATTTTAATCCTGGAGCAGTATATACAATAGATATATCATGTTTACCTTTAGTAATAGGAAAACCTACAAAAGCCTTATCAACCTTTTCATAAGAAATGGCCTTATTATCTACCTTAATAGTAAATCCCTTATCATATGGAATAGAAGTAACAAAATAAGAATTATCTCTAGTAACATTAATATTACCCTCTATTGTATCATTATCAAAACTAGTAATATTAAATTTATCAAACCTATCTTTAATACCAGTAACATTATCATAATCTAATACATAAGTTTCAATATTCTTAATATTATAAGTACCCTTAGTTAACTTAATATCAATATCTTGAATTACCTTATCCGATATCAAATATCTAAAAGTATAATTCTTATTAGCATATGTCCATCCTCTGCAAGTTAACAAATTATCCATATTGTTAATAGACATAACAATATTATCATATTTACAACTATTTTCCTTAAGACCATATAAATTAATAAATAATAATTTATTTTCTAACTTATCCTTTAATCTAATATTAATAGTCCCCTTATCTTTTACTTTAAGAACATAACCATCATCATTCTTAGTAATATCTACTCCATCATTACTAATAACATCATATTCCAAAGAAACCTTCTCAGTATTATTATTCATAATACTATTATTACTACTACTATTAGTAATAACATTATTAAGAAGAAGTTCTAAATAATTAGGATATTCATAACTATCAAAATCCTTTTCATTTAAAATATTATTACTAGCATATAGCATAGGAAACACATCATCATTAACATACATATTATTACCAATAGACCTATAACCAAGTCCTGGATCATAATCAGAATATAAATACTTAACGCCCATATAAGTATCAAATAATATATTATCACTAGAAGGAATCATAAAATAATTATATTCAAGCCTATTATTCTTAAATACATCCCTAACAAAATATAAATAATCATAATTATAAGTAGAAGAATAAATATTAGTAGTATAATACCTATCATTATACATCTTATTTACAGTTTTAGTAGGATTCATCAAACTATTAGATCTATAATAATCATTATCATTTAAAATAACATTATTAATACTATTCTCTATATCTTCATTAAATATTTCATTATACATATCCTTACTTACATAGTCCTCAGTAAAATTAGTATATAAACATATTCCAAAAGCACCTAAACATAAAGAAATATAAATAATATTCTTATATTTAAACTTATTATATAATATAAGAATTAAACAAATAAATATTAAGTATAAATAACAATATTGTTTTTGATTAAAATAATATAATAATATACAAACAAATAATATATAAATAATAAATTTCTTAATATCAATCTTATTATTAATAATATCATTAATAAATAAAGCAATCAAATATCCAATTAAAGGAACAAAAGGAATAAAACACTTAGCCCTCAAATATAATCCACCATTTAATATATACATAAATATAGGAATAAAGAAAACAATACTTAATAATATACCCAAAATAACATTATTCTTCTTCTTACTATAAAATAAATATAATAAAGATATAAATCCTAACATAGATAAACCAATAGTATAATTACCACAAAAAATCTTATGAAAATTAAAATTTGGTACCAATAAAGAAGTTAATTTTATAGCACTCTCACTACTACCTCTACCACTTAAAAGAGTATGCATAGTAGGAATAAGTAATACACCCGCCATTAATACAGGTATTAAAATATACAATATAAATTTACCCAAATCCTTAGCGAATAATTTAATACCCTGTTTACTATCATCACTAAAATACCTATATAAATAATAAATACCAATAACAACAATACCACCAACACTATAATAATAACTAGTCATTATCATTAAAAATATCGATATAATAAGTAAAGTCTTCTTATTATTATTAAATAACTTATCTACACCCATAAGTCCCATTATTAAAAAAGGCATATAATTAACAAACATAACATGTCTATGCATCTGAAATATAAGTGATTCAGATAAAACAAATATAACAGAAGTAACAAGAGAAATATTTCTATCATACTTATTAGATAAAATCCACTTATAAAATAATATTCCTGAGGATACTACAATAATAAAATCAACTACTGTCATATAAGTCTTCATACTAACAAAAGGCAATAAATAAGAAGGTAAAATAATCGGACTCAAAAAACCATAATAAGATAAATTAAATATATTTTGTCCACCACCATAGTTAAAAGAAAAACTAGGAATCAAATTACCTGTCTTATAAAATAATTGCCTAAAATAATCAGGAATTATAGTATGTTGATTTATCCAATCAGTATCAGACCCAAATACATTAGTAAAATGAGTTAAAATCATATAAATAACAAAGACAATATCAGTTAAAATCAAATAATTGTAATAATCTTTCTTTTTCATACCAAACCTCTATTTCTTTTTAAAAACAATAAACTTACTTAATACATAATTAAGTACTATAACAATAATCTGAACAATAAGTTTAATAACCTTATCATCAAATTTCAAAACACTAACAAATATATACATCATTAGCATATCCAAAAGAAGTGTACTTACTCTAGATAAATAGAAATTAATACCCTCTTTAAAAGATATTTTATCCTTGGTCTTAAATACATATTTCCTATTAGTAAAATATGCAAAAGTAACCGAAGCAATCCAAGATATAATATTTGCGATCTGTAATTCTACTGCTTCTTTTGGATTAAGAATAGTATATACAAGTAAATAATATGTAGCCAAACTAACTACCGTAGTTAAACCACCCACTATTAAATAGGAGATAATTTCTTCATATTTATAATATAATTCTTTTATTTTTTTCATTTCTTATCAACATTACTTTCTTTAATAATATATATAGGTCTTTGCTTAACCTCTAAATACATCTTTGCTAAATATTCACCAATAACACCTAAACATAAAAGCTGAATACCACTTACCATAAAAATAATACAAGCAAGACTAGGCCATCCACTAGTAGGATCACCAAAAGCAAGTGTTTTAACAATAATAACAATAATCATAATAAAAGCTATCAAGCAGAATAAAACACCTATAAAAGCAGCCATAGTAAGAGGAGCCGTACTAAATCCTACAATACCATCTAAAGCATAAGAAAATAACTTCCAAAAATTCCATTTAGTAGTACCTGCTACTCTTTCCTTATTTTCAAATTCAATCCATTTAGTCTTAAATCCAACAAAACTAAATAAACCTTTCGAATAACGATTATATTCCTTCATACTTAAAACAGCCTCTACCATTTGTCTAGTCATAAGTCTATAATCTCTAGCACCAGGTACCATCTCTGTTTTAGACATTTTACCAATAATATCATAAAACCATTTAGTAAATGTCTTTCTTAAGAAAGAATAACCATTTCTACTAGTACTCTTAGTAGCAACACAGTCATATCCTTCTTCTTCAATCAATCTAACCATTTCAGGTAATAAACTAGGTGGATCCTGTAAATCAACATCCATAATAGTTACATAATCACCACTAGCCATACTAAGACCAGCATACATAGCGGCCTCTTTCCCAAAATTTCTTGAAAAAGAAATATACTTAACTTCCTTATCATCAGTCTTACTCTTAATAACCTCTAAAGTCTTATCCCTACTTCCATCATCAACAAAAATAAGTTCCAACTTAATATCCATATTCTTAGTAACCTTTTTAACTTCATCATAAAAATAAGGTATACTCTCTTCCTCATTAAAACAAGGAACAATAATACTTAATTTCTTCATAATAAACTTCCCTTCAAAATTAATACTAAATAAATAATACCAATAGTTAACAATTAAGTCAAGTTTTTAATTATTATATTACATAAATTTACACAAAAAAAACACCATAGTATAAACTATGATATCCTTAATATTGCATTCCCCAAATAACTAAATCCTTAGCCTCTTTACCACAAACAACACACTTATCTGATACTTTTTCATCACTAAAAGGAATACATCTAGATTTCGTACCTCTTATTTCCTTAATCTTTTCTTCACATTTAGGATCACCACACCACATAGCTTTAACAAAACCAGGATGAGCATTCATAATACTAGCAAACTCTTCCATATCCGTAGCAGTATAAGTCATCTCTTCTCTTCTTCTCAAAGCCCTATCATACATATCCCTTTGAATATCAAGAAGAAGCAATTTAACATCATGAATAATATCAGTATTTGTAAATACTTGTAATTTTTCTCTAGTATCCCTTCTAACCAAAGTAACCATATTATTCTCTAAATCCCTCTTACCAATTTCAATACGTACTGGAATACCTTGAACTTCAGCTTCAGCAAATTTATATCCCGGACTCTTTTCACTATTATCAATATAAGCCTCAATACCCTCTTGTTTCAACTTATCAAAATAATCATTAGCTAAAGATAATACTTCCAAATCATTACCAATAGGTATAATAACAACCTTTTTAGGAGCAATTTCAGGAGGTAAAACAAGACCATAATCATCAGAATGTACCATAATAAGAGCTCCTATCATTCTCGTAGAACAACCCCAAGAAGTCTGATAAGGGTAATCAATCTTATTATCTCTAGAAGTATATTTAATATCATAAGCACGAGCAAACTTTTGACCAAAGAAATGACTAGTAGCGGACTGCAAAGTAATACCATTATACATAAGAGCTTCAACTGTATAAGTATATTCAGCGCCAGCAAATTTCTCCTTTTCTGTCTTTCTACCTACAATACTAGGAATAGCTAAATAATCATGAAAGAAATCATTATAAATATTTAACATTTGTAAAGTTTCAGCTTCAGCTTCTTCACGAGTTTCATGAATAGTATGACCCTCTTGCCATAAAAACTCACGACTTCTAAGAAAAGGTCTAGTTTCCTTCTCCCATCTTAATACACTACACCATTGATTATATAATTTAGGTAAATCACGATAAGAAGAAATATTATTAGCATAATAATCACTAAATACCGTTTCAGAAGTAGGTCTAATACATAGCCTCTCATCTAATTTCTTATTACCACCATAAGTAACCCAAGCAACTTCAGGAGCAAATCCCTCTACTAATTCCCCTTCTTTATTAAGAAGAGATTCAGGAATAAGCATTGGCATAGACACATTAACATGCCCAGTTTCCTTAAACTTCTTATCTATAATACTTTGCATATTTTCCCATATAGCATAACCATTAGGTTCAATAACAATACACCCTTTAGTATTAGAATAACATGCAAGTTTAGCAGCTCTAACAACATCAGTATACCATTTAGCAAAATCTACATCCCTACTAGTAATCTGTTTATTTTGTTTATCATTCATACATAACACCTCATCAATAACCATTTTATCATAAAAGCAGAAAAAATACTACTATTAATTATTAAGTAAACAATCTAAATATCTCATATCATTACCAATAATATATACATAATTACTACCAAGTTTATTCCTAAGTTCAATAATACCATTCTTAACATCATCAATATCCAAAGAAAATATCTCTATATAATTCAAAATAATATCATTAATATAATAAAAATTATACATTTTCAACAAACAATATATCTTTTCAAAATTATCCTCATCAATACTTTCCAAATAAGAAATATCATAATTATTCATAACCATATCAAAGTAAAAATCATCTAAATACCTTCTAAGAAACATCTATATCACCATCATATAACATAATATCATAACTATCATTATTTTTAATAACAATAACCTCATCATCTTTATAAATATCTACATTATATTCATCTTGTTTTAAAGTAATAGTAATCTCCTTATCCAAATCATATACATATACTTTAAAACCAATCAATTCAGAACTAAGTTCATCATCACATTTTGGTATAAAAATCTCTCTAACAACACCAATATTTTCCATATAATTTCACCTCTATTTAGCCTTCTTATTCTTAGTATAAATATTAACCATATCTTTTAAAGAAATACCATAATTCATCATCATATTCTCATTACTCATAAAAAATATAGGATTAAGTTTACCATCAATAATAATATCCATATTATTATCCAATAAATAATTAATTTTAGCAAAAAGTTCCATATAAGATATATTCTCTACCAAAGAACTATCAATACCATGCTTATCACATAATACTTTCTTTGTATCAGTATCTTTTCTTATATTCCACATCATACCTATTTCTTCAAGTTTTTCTATTCTATCTTCAAAAAGAGTACCCTTTTTATAACTAAACCTTTGAGTATTAATCCACGCTCCTAAAGTATAACCCTTCTCATCAACTTCATAACCATTTACTGTTTTAAAACTACGAGGTATTTTCAAATCACCATAATGTTTATAATATTTCTTTGCTAATTCATACATCATGTTCCATGTATCATCATTTACATTTTCAAATATCATACCTATTTCTTCAAGTTTTTTTATTTTATCTTCAGAAAGAATACTTTTATTATAATTCGTTTTTTGAGTATTAATCCATACACCTAATTTATAACCTTTTTCATCGGTTTCATAACCATTTATTGTTTTAAAAAAACGAGGTATTTTTAAATCACCATAATGCTCATAGTATTTCTTTGCTAATTCATACATCATATCCCAGCTATTAGGATTAATTCTATCTCTTACATATCTTAATATTTCATATAAATCTTTGTTTTCTATATTTATATCAAAATCAGTATTTCTTATTTTAATCTTTCTATTACTTTTACCTTGTTTCTTTTGAATCTCTTTTACCTTATTCTTTAAATTATTTTCTAATTCTTCAATAAACTCTATATTATTAGTTAAATCTATAATTACTGGCGATAATAGTTTATCAATTATTTCTTCTTTTGTCATATCTAAAGATACGTCTATACCATTACCTTTAGCTATATCTATTAATTCATTTCTAGTTAATGAATCATATTCTTCATACTTTTCCTTTGTCTTTCCTTTTACCGCTAAAGCTCTACCTATTTGCTCAAAATATACAATATCTGAAGTAGTACCTCTTCCAAGTATTACTCCACCAACATCTGGAGCATGTACTCCTTCATTATATTGATTAATAGCAAACATAATTCTAAGTTTCTTTTTAACACTATTTCCTTCTAGATCTCTATCATTATAAAAAGCCTCTCTATTTAGTTTACCACTTGTTTTATCTTTACTTGTCGTTTTATAAAATACTACATCATACCCATCAAACCATTGTTTAACTTCATTCATAATTGTATCTATATCATTAGTATCCTCCTCAGTAATCGGAGGACAAAAATAAATATATTTACCATCATTTTTAATATTTTTTCTTACCATATCAGGTATACTCGGAGCATTAGTTATTCTCCTTTTAACATCTAATAATAACTTCTTATATTCCGTATAATCTTTCGTTGATAAATTTCCTTCTTCTATTTTATCTTCAAGATATTTCTCATAATCATATAATCTTACATAAGCACTTCGATAAATAGGTTTAGGTAGTACCCCATCTATCATAGCATCGCATAAATCATAATAGTTTACTACCTTACCAGAAAATAATTCATCAGTATCTGGATTAGTCATATCTCTTTCATATATAGTACCTCTATCTCTTACATTATAGGCAGACATACCAAACAATAACATATTAGGATGAGTATCTACAATAGTATTAATTCTATTTCCCCATACAGGAGCACCAAGATGATGAAGTTCATCTGTTATAAGTAAATCAACATCTAAATCAACTATTTCTTCTCTTGATAAATTTATTAAACTTTGATATGTTCTAAATTTTAAATTAGGAAAATCCCTATTTATATCTAAACCATTATTATTTATTATATTTTTAATATGCTCTATTATAGCTTCAGAAGGAGATATATATAATACTTTTTTATCTTTATATTCATAAGCTAATCTTAAAGCTACATAACTTTTACCAGTACCAGTAGCCTGTAATATAGCCACTTTATCTTCACCATTATTATAAGCATTAAGCACCCTATTAAATGCTTCAATATTATGTTCATATAAATTTAATATATTATTCATACTTCTCACCTATCACACCTATCACCTATCACACCTATTATATATATTATACCATACTTTTTTAATATCATATAAAATACCCCCTCTAAAATTAGAAAATAATATAACACAAATAGCAAACAAAGTCAATTATATTATTTTTTCTTTCATTAATTCATTTTACTAAAAAAGAAATAAAATAACAAATTTTATTTCTTAATATCTTCTAATTTTACAGATACAATCTTACTAACCCCAGACTCTTGCATTGTAATACCATATAAAACATCAGCATATTCCATAGTCTTCTTTTTATGAGTAATAATAATAAATTGTGTATTATCTCTATACTTATCCAAATATTTACCAAAAGCCTCAACATTAGCATCATCTAAAGCAGCCTCAACCTCATCAAATAAACAAAAAGGTACAGGTCTGACATTAAGTATAGCAAATAATAACGATATAGCCGTAAAAGTCTTCTCTCCACCAGATAACAAACTAATACTCTGAAGTTTCTTACCAGGAGGCTCCGCCTTAATATCAATCCCAGTTTCCAATATATTATCCGGATCAGTTAAAGAAAGTTCCGCTCTTCCTCCCTTAAATAACTCACGATATACAATCTTAAATTCACGTCTTACCTCTTCAAAAGTAGTACTAAGCTTATTCTTCATAATACTATCCATCTCTTTAATAATATCATATAAAGTATTTTCAGCAGTAATTAAATCCTCTTTCTGTGATTTCAAAAAATCATATCTCTCTTTGACCCTTTCATATTCACTAGGAGCATTCAAATTAACATCTCCAATAGCAAGCAAATCATTCTTAAGCCTACTAATCTCCTTATTAGCACTATCTATATCCATATCTAATTTATAATTATTAATAGCAAACTCATAAGTCATATTATAATCATTAGTCAAATCATTAAGCAAATTATCTAACTTAACATCAATTCTATTAACAATAATATTCAAATTATTAAGTTCCTTTTGCTTCTTACCAATATAACTATTACTACTTCTAGAAGTTTCCTCAAGCTCATTAATAGTATTATTAATCTTATCCTCATCCACTTTTAATAAAGAAAGACTACTATTAACACTACTAATATTCTCCCTAATTTTAGCAAGTTCATTAATAAGATTATCTTCTTCACTATTATTAGAAGTAATATTAGTCAAATCCCTAAGTTCATTTTCTTTTTCTTCTTTATCCTTATTAAGTTTATTAATAGTTATATAAATATTTTCTTTCTTAGTTTCATATTGAATCTTATTATTTTGATATTCATATAATTTATTATTAATATCATTAAGTTCTTTATCAATATCACTAAGTTCCTTAACAATATCTTTATTCTTATCTTCAATGATATTACATTTCTTTCTATTTTCATCAAGTTCATATCTAATAGATAAAGAATTATTAAACTTATCCTTACTACCGCCAGTTAAAGAACCACCAACATTAACGACTTGACCATCTAAAGTAACAATTTTGTATCTTTTATTAATAAGAGAACTAAATCTATTAGCAGTATCAATATTATCCACTATAATAGTATTACCAAGTACATTAGAAATAATATTACTATATCTACTATCATACTTAACAAGTTCACTAGCAATACCAATATATCCATCCTCATATCTAATATTATCTAAAATACCATTATCAATATAACGGCCATTAATAACAGATATCGGATAAAAAGTCGCTCTACCAAGATTATTACTCTTAAGATAATTAATAAGTTCTTTAGCAATATTAGGAGTATCCACTACTAAATATGAAGCCTGTCCCCCTAAAGCAGTACTAATAGCGGTATTATATTTATTATCAGTATCAATAAGTGAAGCAATAACATTATGAATACCATTAAATTTAGGATTATCTAATATCATTTTAATCTGTTTAGGAACCAATGAATTATTATTAATACTATCTTCCAAATATTGAATTCTATATTTCAAACTATCAATATCTCTATTATTCTTAATAATCATATTATTATAATTATTCTTCCTAAATAATAAATCACTACTCTTACTACTAATATTATCAATATCCTCTTTTAATAACTCTATCTTCTTATTAATAACCAAAATATCACTATTAAAATTATTCAAGTTATTATTAATATCAATAATCTCCTCTTTCAAAGAAATAATATTATTAGCAATTTTAGAAGACTCTTCTTTATACTTATTTCTCTCTTGTAATAATTTAATAGAAGAAGTAATCTTCTCTTCATTCTTAGTAAGATCAATTAAAGTACTCTGTTTAGAAGAAATATCTTCCCTTATATTTCTAAGTTTATCTTTATATTTAAGAATATCAATATCATAATTACTATTATTAGTACTAACCTTAGCTATTTCATCTTCTAATAACTCAATCTTTTCTTTATCTTCTTTATATTCAAAATTCAAATCACTAATCATTTTAGCAATAGAAGCAACCTCTATATTAGATAACTTATCTTTAATATCTTTATATCTAATAGCCCTCTTTGAAGCCTCTTCTAAAGGTACTACATTACCTTCAAGTTCTAAAATAATATCATTAACACGATTCAAATTTTGATTAGTTCTATCAAGTTTTCTTAAAGCTTCTTCTTTTCTTCTCTTATACTTAAGTACCCCAGCAGCCTCTTCAAATATTACCCTTCTATCTTCTGGTTTATTAGAAAGTATTTCATCTATCTTACCCTGACTAATAATATTAAAACTCTCTTTAGCAGTACCAGAATCAGATAATAACTCAATAATATCCTTAAGTCTTACCCTTTCATTATTAATATAATACTCATTTTCACCTGTACGAAAAGCCATTCTCTTAATAGCAACCTCATCAAAATCAATAGGCAATGTCTTATCTGTATTATCAAATATCAAAGATACCGAAGCACTATTAAGAGGTTTTCTACTCTCACTACCAGAAAAAATAACATCAAGTGAAGAATCACCCCTTAAAGACTTCATAGATTGTTCTCCTAATACCCATCTAACAGCATCTACAATATTAGACTTCCCAGAACCATTAGGTCCAACAATACCATTAACATTCTTACAAAACTCAACTCTTGTTTTATCAGCAAATGATTTAAAACCATATGCTCTTAACTCCTTTAAATACATACATTCACATCCTACTTATCTATTTTATCAGATTTCTCAAATAAAATCTACTATAAAATATAAAAATAAAAAGAATCATACATATATACGATCCCTAGTATTTTTCTTTTTATTATTAGTATTATAATACTTATCTACTAAAACAACCTTTTTATTCTTAACACTATTCTTACTATCAATAATTCTCTGATTAGTAGATCCCCTAAAAATACAATCATAACTCTTCTTTTCAAGAACAAAAGGACCATCTATTAATACATCAATAGTTTTTAAAAATTCAATTATTTTAGGATTATCCTTAGCTAAAGCCATAAGACCTTCAAAAGTAAAACCAGTATAGCACCAAACATTCATTTTTTTAGCTTTAATATATTTAGCAAGTTCTAAACAAGCATCAACCTGATATAAAGGATCCCCACCAGAAAAAGTAATACCATCTTGCCCTTCAAGTTCATCTATTTGATCCTCTATTTCACGAATATCTACCAAAAAGCCATCATCAAAAGAATGTGTTTGAGGATTATGACACCCAGGGCACTTATGTAAGCAACCCTGGGTCCATAATACTGCTCTTATACCTTCCCCATCTACAATACTATCAGATTGTAATACTGGCGAAGCAAGTCTAATTTCCATTAAGCAGCCTTTTTATCTAATAACCCTTCAGTACTATGTTTTACTCTATCTCTTTCTTCAGCTCTCTTACCGTTATTAAATCTATCTACAGTACCAACTAAATAACCAGTAATCCTTCTAATTCTATCAAAACCTACACCCTCACCAACTAATTTTTCTTGTTTTTCTTCTTTCATTTTAATTACTTCCTTTCTAACAATTACAACTATTTTTAAATTCATTTACTTTTTCAATAGGAACACCTTCATAAGCCTTCCTACCACATCCAGGACAAACATCACCAATAACCCCAATATAACCACATACAGGATCTCTATCTACTGGATGATTAATAGCAGCATATCCCATATCATTTTCATACATTAATCTAATAATCTTTTCAAAAGCCTCTAAGTTATTAGTAGTATCACCATCTAACTCAATATAACTAATATGACCAGCATTAGTATATTTATGATAAGGACCTTCCTTCTTAATCTTATTAACTATTGAAATATTATAATATACTGGAACATGGAAAGAATTAGTATAATACTCTCTATCAGTAACACCCTTAATCTTACCATATATAGCCTTATCAATATTAACAAATCTACCAGATAAACCTTCCGCAGGAGTAGCAAGTAAAGTAAAGTTTAAATGATATTCAGCAGAATACTCATCACATCTCTTTCTCATAAACTCAATAATTTCAAGTCCAAGTTTTTGAGCATCATCACTCTCACCATGATGTTTACCAATCAAAGCCTTAAGACATTCAGCAAGACCAATAAAACCAATAGATAAAGTACCATGTTTCAATACCTTTCTTAACCTATCATTAGGTTTAAGTTTATCCGAATCAATCCAAACACCCTGACCAAGTAAAAATGGAAAATTATAAAGTCTCTTATTACATTGAATTTCAAATCTCTCAAGTAACTGATCTTTAACCAAATCCATAAGTTCTCCAAGTTCCTTATAAAAGCCATCCAAATCAGTTTCATCATTTCTAACAATACCATGCTTAATACCAAGTCTAGGCAAATTAATCGAAGTAAAAGATAAATTACCTCTACCAGGAGTAACAGCCTTATCTTCATCTACAACATTACCAATTACCCTAGTTCTACATCCCATATAACCAACTTCAGTATTATAATCTCCCTTAAAATAAGGCTTATTAAACGAAGAATCCATAAATGAGAAGTTAGGGAACAATCTCTTTGAAGATACCTTACATGCTAATTTAAATAAATCATAGTTAGGATCATCAGTTTCATAATTAACACCTTTTCTTAACTTAAATATAGATATTGGAAATATTGGAGTTTCATTTTTACCAAGACCAGCATCTACCGATAATAAGAAATTCTTAATAACCATTCTACCTTCAGGAGAAGTATCAGTACCAAAGTTAATAGAAGAAAACGGTACCTGAGCTCCCGCTCTAGAATGCATAGTATTCAAATTATGAATAAAAGCTTCCATAGCCTGATAAGTCATTCTATTAGTCTTCTTATAAGCAGTCTCATAAGCCTTCTCAAAAATTCTCTTAACCTCACTACTATCTTTATATATAGATTCAAAACAAGTAATATCAACATCAATACTATTTAACTTATCAATTTCCTTCTCAATTCTATCCATATTAACAAAACTAATAAAATCAGTAAAATCTAATAACTCATATACAGCTTGTTTATATTGTCTTCTAAAAGTCTTAAGAACTCCAGGAGCCATATAAAAATCAAAAGCCGGTATAGATTGACCACCATGCTGATCATTCTGATTAGACTGAATAGCAATAGCAGCAAGTGCACTATAACTCATAATATCTTTAGGTTCCCTAAGATGACCATGTCCTGTTGAAAAACCATTTTTAAATAACTTATTCAAATCAATCTGCATACAAGTAGTAGTACCCATAGCCTCAAAATCCATATCATGAATATGAATATCACCATTATCATGAGCCTCAGCAAACTTCTTCTTCATCAAATAAGTTTCAGTAAAAGCTCTTGATATAGTACTACCAAATTGAAGCATAGTTCCCATAGCAGAATTACCATCAATATTAGCATTCTCCCTCTTAGAATCCTCTTCATTAGCAGATTTAAGTCCTAAGCCCTCAATCTTTTTCTGAAGCTTAGCCATATTCTTATCATCTCTAAAAGCTTCTCTAGCAGCAGCTCTCCTCTTTCTATATTCAGAAAAATTCTCATATACATCATCATAACTATATTTCTTAAGCATATCTTCAATCAAATCTTGAACTTCTTCAATCTTAATCTTACCATTAGGTAAATATTCCTTAGCTATTTTCTTAATAACAGCCTGATATACCTTTTGAATATCTTTAGAAGTATACTTCTTCTCATCATCTTCTAATATTACACTATCAAAACCCTTCTTAATAGCTAAAGCAACCTTAGTACCATCAAATTCTACTTTCTTACCATTTCTTTTAACCACTTCAAGGTTTTCTAATTTCTCTTCTGTTTCAATCATTTTACTTCCTCCAATGTTTATTTTACAATCTAATTATATAGCATCATAACACCCATGTCAATAGTTTCTGTTTGCTTTTTTATTTTTTTACATTTTTTCAATTTTTAAGTAAAGTAAAAATATACTTTTTTAAAAAAATAGTTTTTTTAATATTTTATTCTTTTGTATATTATAACCAATATTTCCTTATATTTAAAGGAATTATAGAAATTTTAAGTATATTGCAAATGTAAATTATTTTTACTTTTTTCAGTATTTTAAAGAATTACAATGTTTCTTAAATTGAATTTTTTAGCTTTTTTAACAACATGTTAACGACTAAGTGTTCGCCTTTTTTAAAGATAATATATTATAAACAAAGGAAATAGAAAAAGATGACCAAAGTCATCTTTAATATTTAATAAGTTTTTTCAAATAAAGGCAATATTTTTCTTAAACTATCTTCTCCAGTAACTTCCTCTATAATACTATCACCATCATTATTAGTAGTAATTCTAACAAGTTTATAATTATTTTCAATATCAGTTTTAGTATCATTAATTTTAGCTATATAATAATAATCTATATCTTCACAATTAACTTTATCAAGTACAACATACTCTTCCTTATTTTCAAGTATAATTACCTTATTAACATCAACTTTCATCATATCACCTCTAATTATTAATATCCGGGAACCCAAAATTATCTTTAGAACCATTAAAACCATTATTAGTAGGAATATCAATACTAGGAAAAACATTAGCATCTAATTTAGAATCAGATACAGGTACCCAGAAAGCATTATCTTCCTTATTATCAAGAATCTTTGTATCAGTAGAATTACTATTATTATCTAAAGTATTATTCCATATAGGAACACTACCATTAGAAGTATTAACTTCTTCTACTGTATTAATATTTGTATTAATATTACTACCCCATACAGGAATATTATCATCATTAATTACCTTAATATCAGTATCATCCTTTTTAATAATATCCTCTTTCTTAGGAACCTCCCAAGTAGGAGTAACAACCTCTTCTTTCTTAGGAATATCCCAAGTAGGAGTAACAATATCTTCCTTAACACCTTCATTATCTAATTTCTTATCATCAACTAAATCATTATTAGAAGTATCAATAGCCTTATCTTCTTCTTTACTATTATCTATTTCATTAGTAATATCATCAAAAGTAGGAGCCTTAATAGTAGGATTTAACTTCTTATTAACCTTCTCTCTAACACTCTCACCCTTAAGTCTAGCTAAACCAATATTTAAAGATTTAGGATAATCAATAACATCAACTATACGATAAGGATTAATTTCTTTAACAAAGATTTCTTCTTCTTCTTTAGCTTCTTCTTCTTCTAATTCAGGAGTTTCCAATGGAACTTCTTCTAATTCCTCTTTATTATCATAAGTATCAATTAATCCATACTCTCTCAATATCGAAAGAATTTCTACAGAATTATTAGCTTCTTCTAATTCACTTAATCTTTCCTCTTTAAAACTAATTCTATTAGTATAATTAGATACATTCTCTAAAACTTCTTTCTCATTCTTAAGTACATCTAATTGTTCTTTTAAAACATCTTCAAAAGAACTAAAATTATCAGTAACTTCAATAGTCAAATTATCTTTAATACTTCTTCTATTTCTTATTATCTTATTTATCTTATCCCTTTTTTCATATAAATCATTATAATTATCTTCAAATTTAACAACAAGAGAATATATCTTTAACAAAAGCTCCCTATTCTTCCAAGTAAAATAACTTCTTTCAGCATCTTCAATATAAGAAGCATAATCATCATTATCTCCACTTATCATCAAACTATTAACACTATCTTTAGTTACATCCAAAGTTTCCTTATTATCTTTTACTTTATCAATAACCATAGCAATCTCAGTATCAATATCATCTTCATTTAATTTACTCAAATAATCATCATTACTAATAACATCTTTAAAAGAATTATATAACTCATCCTCCATGATCTTATTCTTTTTAATATACTCATCTTGTTTAGCCACTTCATCACTAAGTTTATCCTTAAGTTCAGAAATAGATTCATTAACCGTATTAATCTCATTACGAGTATCTAAATATTTAGTAATAGTTTCCAATCTATTCTTCTTATCTTCAAACTCACTTTCAGATACAACAAGTTGTAATCCCTTAATATATCTACCAGTAGTTAAATAAAACCTATTTTCTAACTCTTCTCTCTTCTCTAATCTACTCTTAAGTAAACTAATAAGCTTACCAAGTCTTTCCTCTTCTTTCTCAATAGTAACAGCAGGAACAATCAAAGGTTTAATTTCTTTTTCAAACTTACTATTATAGATAGAATCTATCTTCTTAGAATACTTTTCATAATTAATAAGTACATCAGGTGGTGTTTCAATATTCTTCTCTTTATCAAGTTTTATTCTAGTTTCAAAAATCTTACAAAGATTTTCAAAAGAATTTAAAGAGTTTCCTTCCATAATACCTCACCTTCCTTACTACCTAATTCTGGAAATCCAGAACTATTTTTATTCTTATTTTCAATAACAGGTATTTCATTCAAAGACTTTTTACTTTCTGTAGTCTTCCAAATAATATTTTGATTATTTTCTAAAATATCATAAATAGAATTATCTTTAGTTTTATCTTTCATAGGAGATTCAGGAAATATAGAAGTACTATTATCTTTCTTTTCTATTTCTTCTTTTGGAATCTCTTTTTTTACTTCTTCTTTTTCAGCAGGAACCTCTAAAGAAACATTCTCATTAACATCTTTAAACAAATCATCTGCTTTACTATTATCAGTAGGAATATCAATAGGTTTCCATATAGGAGTATCCTCTTTCTTATCTTCTTTCTCATTCATAGGAGCTTCTGAAGCCACTTTAAATAAAGAAGATTCCATATCATTATTAACCTTATTAGGAACAATCTTAGTATTTTCAAATAACTCATTAGTATCAAAAGTATCTTCATATTTAAGCATATCATCCAAAGATTTATTCTCTAAAGGATTCTTTATCTTTTCATCCTTAATAAAATTAGCCTGCTCTTTCTTTACTTTCTCCTCAAGTTCTTCTTGTACCTTTTCAAATAGTTCCTCTTTCTTAGGATTAATAACCGTCTTCTTTTGTAATTCCTTTAATTTTTCCGTTCTCTCTAATTGTTCTTTAAGTCTAGCCTCTTCAATAAGCTTTTGTCTTCTAACCCTAGAAGCCTCTATCTTTTGCTCCTCTTGTAATTTCTTTTCTCTTTCCTTACTCTCTTGATTTCTAGCAAGTCTAATTCTTTCTTCTCTAAACTTATTCTCACTCTTAATCAAATCCTCAAGTAATTCTTTAAATTCTTTAGAGTTATTTTCTTCATCTATTTCATAAAGACGTTTATTCTTCTTTTCTCTCTCACTTCTAAGATCATCATAATTCTTAATATCTTGTTTTTCTAGTTTAATAGTATTATATCCCTTAGATAATTCATCATTAATAAGATTATAAAGCTCAGTACCAGAAATATTTCTAAGTATATCATTAATATCTTCTCTCTTCTTAAGTAACTCTTCATATCCACTAGTAGGCTTATCATATATCTCAATCAATTTAATAATATTAACTTCTTTATCATATACATCATATTCTTTAGTAATATCTGATAGCATCTTTTCACATTCAAGCTTCATATCATCATCTTTTAGTTCTATAGAACTATCTAGATTATCTTTAGCCATATCCTTAGCATAAGAAAGCGAACTATATTTATTAAAAATATCATCCTTCTTATCCATCAAATTATAAAGATTAAGCTTATCAAGAGATTTACTAACCAATGCAATCATCTTACTCTCAAGCATATCATTTAAACGCATATTAGCCTTAACATTACGAGAAGCCTCACTAATCTTAATATCAAGACTCTTCATATCACTAATAAGAGACTCCTTTAAAGCCTTATTATCCTCATATTTTTCAATAATCTTTAATTTTCTTTTATAAAAGGTTAGTTTATCTTCACCAAGAAAAGTAGTAAGTTCAACAAGAGAACCAGTTATATCCCTATGTCTTTCTTTTCTTTGATTCAAATATTCACGTCTACCCTCTATTAAAGAAATAAGATCTCTTAACCTATCCTTCTCTTCATCTAATAATTTAGATTCCTTACTAGATAAAGCAATATATTCCTCTTCATACTCCGTATTAGTATCAAGTAATATCTGTTTCTCTATCTTATCTAATTGATCACATATTCTTTCTTTCTGTAGACTATCAGTAGTCAAATTCAAACTACTCAAAAACATATCATATTGTTTTAATCTTTTAACTACTTCTCTATTTGTATAGTTCACACAAACCACCTCTATTATAATTATAATTTTTTTTATATTTTTTGTCAATTAATATAAAGTAATTTAACACTAGATTACCATTTTTATTACCAAAAATAGTATTAAAACCAATCATAAATATCATAATAATAACGAGGTGCAATATGAATAACAAAATAATTAATAAATTAAAAGAAGAAACTAATAATAGTTCATATATAATATATAGAGAAAAATATATAAATAACACCAAAATAAATATAATCTATAACGAATCCCTAACCGATCAAAACAAAATGTCTAATTTTCTCTATAAAAGTTTAGACTATATAGAAAGAATATATAATAATCAAGACTTACTATATGATGTAATAAAAAATAACATAACAAACATCAAAATAAAAGAAATAAAAAACTATAAAGATATAAATAAATATCTAAATAATGGCTTTGCCATATTACTAATAGAAAATGATTATTCATTAGCCCTAGAAGTTAAAAAAAATCTAACCAGAAGTATAGAAAAACCAATGACCGAAACAACAATCCGTGGATCAATGGATTCATTTACCGAAAACATAGAAATCAATATGGGATTAATAAAAAGAAGAATAAAATCAAATAAATTATGGAATCATGATATAGAATTAGGAAAATATTCCAAAAACAAAATAAGTATCCTTACCATAGATGGTATAACAGATACAACCATAAAAAACAACATAATAAAAAAATTAAATAACATCGAAATAGATAGTGTAATAGATTCAGGAACACTAAAATATCTAATAGAAGACGAAACAAAAACAATATTCCCAACCACCATAACAACAGAAAGACCAGACAAAGTAGTAAATTCCCTATTAAAAGGCAAAACAGTATTACTAGTAGACAATAGCCCATTTGCCATAATAATGCCCGCTTTTTTAAACGATTTCTTTCTATCACAAGATGATAAAGATTCCAAATACATAAATAACACCCTAACAAGAATACTAAGATACCTAGCATTCTTTATAACGATATTAACCCCAGGAGTATATATAGCCCTAACAACCTTCAATCAAGAAATGATACCATTAGAACTACTAACAAGTTTCGCCTCCCAAAGAAGTACCGTACCATTTCCCGCCTTTTTTGAAGCCCTATTAATGTTCATATCATTTGAAATACTAAGAGAAAGTGACTACCGAATCCCAAACATATCCAATTCAGCCCTATCCATAGTAGGAGCATTAATATTAGGAGAAGCTGCCGTAAATGCCGGAATAGTCTCCCCAATTATGATAATAGTAGTAGCCATAACCGCTATAAGTGCATTAATCATAACCGAACCAGAATTAACAAACGCCATAAAATGGTATCGATTACTATTCATGATAGGAGGTACAACCATAGGAATATTTGGAATATTTATGGTATTCATAATATTTACAACAAATATATGTAGCATAAATACATTTGGTAAATCATATATGTTACCATTCACCCCATTATCCGAAGAAATAAAAAACAGTATCATAAAATTCCCATTATCAAAAAGAAACAAAAGAGATAAATATCTAACAAAAAATATCATAAGAGAGGTCAAAAATGAAAAAAATTAAATATTTAATTATATTACTCCCCCTACTAACCGGCTGTAACTACAGAGAACTAAACAAATTAGGAATAACAACCGCTGTTAGTATCGACTATCAAAATAACAACTATAACATAATAGCAGAAGTAGTAAACCCAATCAAACAACAAGACGCCTCAAGCGCTAATAACTCTCCATTCATCACCTTCAAAAATAGTGCTCCGTCTCTTCAAGAAGCCTTTCGTAATATCGTATTAGAATCACCAAGACAACTATACGCAGCGCATTTAGAAATAATCGTATTAAGTGAAGAAATAGTAAATAACCATCTAAAAGAATTCTTAGAATACTTCACAAGAGATCCCGAAACAAGAACCGAAATAAAAATAATAATAGCCAAAACAGATAAAAGTATCAAAGGAATATCCTTACAAACCCTCTTAACAAACTTCTCATCATCAAATATCCTAGAATCATTAGAATTACAAAGCCAAGTACTAGGATTAACATACGAAGTAACAATAAACGAATTACTAAATATGTATATAGATCCCTATTTAGAAGTAACACTACCATCAATGACATTATATGGCAATGAAGAAATAGGAGACGAAAAAGAAAACATAACCACATCATCCCCCAAAGCCACTGTAAAAATAGGAACAACCGCTATTACAAAAGATAATAAAATACTAGGATACCTATCCATAGAAGAATCAAAAATACAAAATATAATAAATGGAAATATAAAAGAAACAATCCTAAAATATCCATATAAAAACGGCTATGTCGTATTCGAACCAAATCAAATAAAAACAAAAAAAGAAGTAGACATAAAAAATAATAAAATAAAATTAGAATTAACAGGATATTCCAAAACAAAAGAAGTACAAACAAATATAGACATAAAAAATAAAAAAGAAGTAGAAAAACTAAACCAACACTTCAATAAAGAATTAGAAAAAGAAATAATAAACACCTTTAATAACATCAAAGAAAACTATAATACCGATATCTTTGGTTTCAGACAATTATACTATCATACAGACCATAAATATTTTAAAGAAAAATGTAATAACTGGTATGAAGATATATACCCAAATATAAAACTAGAAGTAAAATCAAATATAAAATTATATGAAAAAGGCAATACCCTAGGAGGAATAGAATATGAAAGAAAAAATAAATAATCTAGACATATCAAGTATTCTATTCCTCCAATTATTCTCCTGTAGTTTAGGAATAGCCCCATATATAACCATAAAAATAACAGGCATAGACGCCTATATAAGTATAATAATAGGTACAATTATAGGTATAATACCTATACTAATACTAATATATATATTCAATTACGAAATAGATAAACCAATACATATAAAAACAAAAATAATATATGGAAAAACATTAGGAACAATAATAAATATTATCCTAACCATAATATATATAATATTAACACTAACAATGCTATTCAATACCAGTAATTTCATCATATCCCAATACCTAACAAATACATCAATAACCTTAGTAACACTAATATTAGGAATAACAGTCTATCACACAGTAAGCAAAGGAATAACAACCATATCCAAAATAAGTATAATATATACAATAATAATACTATCCTTACTAATTCTAGGAATAATAGGAATAATCCCAGAAATAAAACCCGATAACCTAAAACCAATATTAGAAAATGGCATCAAGCCCCCCTTTTTAGCAGCCCTAGTATATACCCTATTATTAACCTCTCCAGCATATAGCTTCCTAATAATTCCCAAAAGTATAATAGAAAACAACAAAAAAACAACAAAATACCTCCTAATAACATATATAATAATAAGCCTAACAATATTCCTTATATGCATAATATCAAGTTCATGTCTAGGAAGATATCTAATAAAAACATATCAATACCCAGTATATATAACCCTAAAAAAAATATCAATATTCAGTTTCATAGATAGAATAGAAAACTTCTTATCATTACAATGGATACTAAGTTCATTCATATCATTAACCATATACATCTATAACATAAAAGAAAACATAAATAAAAAAAACAATCCCCTTTTAAATCTAATACTAATAATAACCATAATATTAATATCAACCAAAATATTTAAAAACAATACCAATTTCAACCACTACCTAGATAGCATATATCCATATATACTAATAATACAATTAATAATATATATCATAATATCCATAACAATATTTATCAAAAAAAGTATAAAAAACAAAAAAACAAATATAATAATAATACAGTAGCAATAAAACTACTGTTTACATAAAGAGATTACCTAAATAATCTCTAAAATAATAATAACCTCTAGACTATTAGAGGTTATTATTTTTACATTCTTTTACCAGAATGTTTACTCTGATTAAATTGATTATCATATTCTTCTAAAGACTGAATAATATTACCATTCTTATCCAAAACATAATACTGATCAAAAGAAGGAGTACCCTTTGTCAAAAAATTAGCATCTAAACTTCCATCCTCATTTTTACCATAAACAACAATATATCCATTATTAGGAGCACATTTGACAAGGCCCCATCCAGCATCAATTTGAAATTCCCCATTAGGTAAAACACTAAATCTATTTCCAAGACCATTAGTAACCTCAAAAGGAATCGTATCACCAACTCTTATTGCAATATTAGGTTTAGGTAATTCATAAAAAACACCATTGACCTCCTTTGTCGTTTCCTTCCAATTAGCCTTATTCCATACATTCATTTTACCATTATCTAATTTTTCAAAAGCAATAACTGAGCCAAGAGGACATTTTTCTTTTCCCTCAAGACAATCAAGTACTAATTCTTCTCCTTGAACACTAACAACATCTTTTAAGAAATCAGGAATATCTGAAGTGCCATTAATTCTAACACAATTCTTTATTCCTGGTTTCTTAGTAATCATAACCATTTCATCTTCCATATTTCATCACCTTACATAATATATTATATCATAAAAACTACACTAATCAATAATTTTATAAAAAGGCCTTTTAGTCATTAGCCTATACACCATATAAATAGTAACATAACATAATAATGAGGTAGATAACATGATAAATAACTTAAAAGACTTAAGTCCCATATTATTAGCTCTATTTGCTACAATATTTACTTATAGTGTAACCCTATTAGGAGCCTCTTTAGTCTTCTTCTTCAAAAACGTCAAAAAAAACATAATGGATGCCATGTTGGCCATAGCTGCCGGAGTAATGATAGCGGCATCATTCTTCTCTCTCTTAAATCCCGCTACAGAAATGGCCATAAATCTAAAAATGATACCATGGTTAATAACATTTATAGGATTCATAGCAGGAGGATTACTATTATTTATAGGAGATAAACTATTTAATCACTTCAATAAAAAAATAAACAAAAAAGAAGAAAAAGAAAGAAATAGTTTCAAAAGATGTCTAATGCTAATATTTTCCATAACATTACATAATATCCCAGAAGGCTTAGCCGTAGGCGTAGCCTTTGGTTCCATCGCATATTCCTTAGAAGGTGCAACATTAACATCAGCCATGCTAATAGCATTAGGCATAGGAATCCAAAACTTCCCAGAAGGAACAGCAGTATCAGTCCCATTAAGACGAGAAGGAATGAGTAGAAAAAAAGCCTTCTTTTATGGACAATTAAGTGGTTTAGTAGAACCAATATCAGGAGTATTAGGAGCACTCTTAGTATTAAAAATAAGAATCCTATTACCATTTCTACTATCATTCGCCGCAGGCGCAATGATCTATGTCGTAGTAGAAGAACTAATACCAGAATCCCAAACAAACAAAAAGAAAGACCTAATGTCTCTCTTCACAATAATAGGCTTCACAATCATGATGATATTAGATATAGCCTTAGGTTAAAACACATACCCATGTGTTTTTTTTATAACTTCTTAGTCAAATACCCATTAGTATAATTAGCCTCACCAAAACAAGTAAATTATCCAATTATACATTTAGCAACATATATACCAAGAATAACACAAATAAGAATAATAAGTATTGTATATAATACTTTAGATATAAAATTAGTATCATCTTCCATAACAAATATCATCACCATTTCTCTTTAAGTTTAACAATAATTTCATCATTGCCAATATCATCTCCAGCATTAACACTCTGTTCATAAACATAACCATTACCCTCAATAGAATAATTAACATCCATAAGTTTAAGAATATTATTAGCCTCTTTATAAGAATAACCAACCAAATCAACCATCTTCTTATTATCAAAACTATTAGTCTTAAGAATAACCAAATCATTATCATATAACTTACTATTACTATTAGGATACCCATCAATAATCTTATCCCCATCCCCTAAAACCAATACTCTAAGATTATTAGCCTTAAGTTCACTCTCAACTTCCTTAGTATTCTTATTCAAATAAGATTTAATTTCATAACTATCCTTCTTCTTAGAAGAATTCTCAATATTCAAATACTTAGTAATATTCTTCTCTACTTCCTTTACCATAGGAGCAATATAATTAATAGTATCCTTAGGAAGTTTAACAGCAGCATATATAATAATTTCCGGATTATCTCCAGGAAACATACCAGAGAAAGAATAAATATAATCACTACTACCCTTCATATAACTACCCTTAGTATAATCATATATTTGAGCAGTACCAGTCTTACCAATCAAATCATAACCATCCATATAATAAGCATAACCAGTAGAATTAGTCTCATCTCCATTAATAACACTCTTCATAAGTTCTTTCATCTTAGATATAGTATCACTACTAGCAACAGTACCAACTACCATTCTCTTACCAGTATAAATACTCTTCTTACTATTAGAAAGAGTAATCTTATCAACTACATAAGGTCTAAGCATAACTCCATCATTAGCAATAGCTGTAAGAGCTTGAATATGTTGCATAGGAGTAGTAGTAATACCCTGACCATATCCCGCCGTAGCAGCCTCTATCTGATATTTATAATCAATATTACCTTTGTCTTCTCTCTTCAAAGAAAAACCAGTAGCCTTCCCAAAACCATATTTAGCATAACAACTCTTCAAATCCTCTTTAGTAATAACACTCTCAACAATATTAGCAACAGCAATATTAGAAGATAAAGCAAAACCCTGATCATACGTAAGAGTCCCCCATCCCTCTTTCTTCCAGTCAGAAATAGTAACAGTACTACCATCAGCTTCACTAGTATAAGACTTACTACCAGAAGTATAAGTAGTATTACCATCATAATTACCAGAATCAACAGCACACATATAACTAAATATCTTCATCGTTGATCCAGGTTCATAAGCCTGATTAACAATAGGATCCAAATAAGAAGTAATATTCCTAATATTAGGATCAAAACTAGGAGCAGAAGAATAACCCAAAACAGCCCCACTTTTAGCATCCGCTACTACCATCAAAGTCCATTCTGCCTCACTATTCTCTTCCGAAGAACGAACAGCATTTTCTACAAATAACTGAATATTATTATCAATAGTAAGATAAATATCATTACCATCCGTAGCAGGTTCAACATATTCACGACCATTAGCAATCTTATACCCATACTTATCCTTTTCATAAGTAATATAACCACTCTTACCAGATAATTCTTTATTATAATACTCTTCAAGTCCCATCTCACCAGTTATCCACTTATTACCATCATCATCTTCCTTAGTAACAGTATATCCAATCAAATAAGAAGCAAAATTACCATTCTGATAATACCTCTTAATATCCTTAGTAAACCCAATACCAGGAAGATTAAGCTTATCAATATCCTCTTTAGCAAGTTCACTAAGTCCCTTACCAAAGCTACCAAATTCAACCTGATACTTATTATTATTCTTACCATTAGTAAGAATCTCTTTAATACTAGAAGATTCTACTCCAAGTACACTAGCAAGCTTATCACTAGTATCATCAATATCACTAACATAATCAATATCCCCATTAGAATTAACCCTTTTATCAGATAAATAAGCCACTAAAGTATAACTAACAACATCATTAGCCAAAGCATTACCATTAGTATCATATATAGTACCTCTCTTAGGCATAAGAACCTCTTCTTTAGTATTCCTATTCTTAATAAACATACTAATAGTAGAATCCCCAACCTTATAATCCACTACACACAAATAACAAAGCCTAATAATAAGTACCAAAAACAAAAAAAAGGTAACAATAATAACATGTTTACTAACTTTAAACCTATCATTATTAACTTTACCTTTTTTCATAATAATCACCTTATTCTATCGTCTTAATATTCTCATCATTATAAGCAAGTCCCAAGTTTCTACTCATAGTTTGAATATTCTCTAAAGAAGCCATTTCATTTATTTTCATAGCAAGACTCTCATTAGTATCCTCTTGACTCTCTACAGTCTTATTCATTTCCTGAAGTTCAATATTCATCTTAGATACTGAAGCACTAGTAAATACAATTCCCACTAAAAGAAACAAAATAATAGCCATAGAACTTTTATATAAAAACTTCTCTATTTTAGTTAAACCCTTCTTTTTCTTCTTCTTCATTTATATCATTCCTTTATTCTTTCAATAACCCTAAGTCTAGAAGATCTAGCCCTACTATTTTCATTAATCTCCTCTTTACTAGGAGTAATATTAAGAACAGTCTTATATTTAGGTTCAAACTCACCAGGTACAAAAGGAAGTTTACTAAGATTACTATCAACCTTAGAATACTTATTAAACATATCCTTAACAATTCTATCCTCTAAAGAATGAAAAGTAATAACAGATATTCTACCACCAACATTAAGCATCTTAATAGCAGATTCAAGTGCAATCTTAAGTACATCAAGTTCATGGTTAACCTCAATCCTAATAGCCTGAAAAGAACGTCTCGCAGGATGACCTTCCCGCATAGCTTTATAAGGCATACTCTTCTTAATAATATCTACAAGTTCTAGCGTAGTATCAATACTACCCTTTTCTCTTTCTTTTACAATATTTTTAGCAATACTACAGGCGTACTTTTCTTCACCATAATCCCTAAGTATCCTAACCAAATCATCATAAGAATACTCATTAACAACATTATAAGCCGAAAAATCACTATCAGTATCCATTCTCATATCAAGTGGAGCATCATTATGATAACTAAATCCCCTCTCCGGAATATCCAGTTGTGGAGAAGACACACCCAAATCAAATACAATACCATCTATTCTAGTAATTCCTCTCTTATTAAGTTCCTCTTTCAAATTAACAAAATTAGCCTTAATAATTTCAAAATTACTACCAATCTCTTCCAATTTCTTTTTACTATATTCTATCGCCATATCATCCTGATCAAAGGCGAAAAGAAAGCCCCTTTTAATTCTTTTAAGTATTAAACCACTATGTCCCCCAAAACCAAGCGTAGCATCAACATAAATACCATCTTCTTTAACATTAAGATTATCAATTGCTTCATTTAATAATACAGTCTTATGCATTAATATCAAACCCCTCAAACAAATTCTCAGCAACATCACTCATAACTTCAAGATTATCTTCGATTAGACTATCAAACTTATCAGTAGCCCATACCTCTAGGCGATCATTAACCCCTATTATCGTACATTCCTTTTTAATATCTGCATATAAAACAAGAGAAGCTGGTATATTAATCCTACCTTGACGATCAAAATCACATACAGTAGCAGAAGACATAAAGAATCTATTAAACATTCTAGCATCTTTTTTAGTAAAAGAAAGACTCTTAAGTTTAGAAACAATATTATTCCATTCATTCATACTATATACAAATAAACATCCATCAAGTCCCCTAGTAACAACAACCTTACTACCAAGATCATCCCTAAACTTAGAAGGAATAATTATTCTACCCTTTTCATCTAAATTATGATGAAATTCACCAATAAGCATATTATCCCCCACTTTCTTCCACTTTGTGCCACTCTATGTATATATTTTACTATAACAATATATCTTTGTAAATATATTTTTCACAACTTTACACATTTATATGTAAAAAAAAGACTATATCAATCTATAATCTTATCCTTATATTCACTAACAGGTTTAAAAGATAACCTATGATATTTAGTAATACCATATTTCTTAATAGCCTCTATATGTTTCTTAGTACCATATCCCTTATTATTAGCAAGATCATACATCGGATATATCTTATCAAGTTCATACATCATCCTATCCCTAGTAACCTTTGCAATAACTGAAGCTGCCGCTATAGAAATAGATTTAGCATCCCCCTTAATAATACTAGTCGTTGGAACATCTATATCAAGAGGCATAGCATCAATAAGAACATGATCAGGTTTAATATTAGTATCACTAATAGCCTTCTTCATAGCAATTTTAGTAGCCTCATAAATATTAACTTCATCAATAACATTCTCATCAACTATACCAATACCAATACTAGTAGCCTTATCCCAAATAATCTTATAAAACTCATCTCTCTTTTTCTCAGATAACTTCTTCGAATCAGTAAGTCCCTCTAATACAAAATCAGGAGGTAAAATAACACATGCTGCTACCACACTACCAATTAAAGGACCACGTCCAACTTCATCAACACCACCAATATATTTACATCCACTCTTATAAAGTTCTTTTTCATACTTATATAAATCAACCATTATTTAAACTTCCCTACAATTCTATTAATCTTACTTTGATTAATACCTCTATTAGCACTCTCCATATTATTATGAAGATTACTAACCATTTCTCCCGGTGTAATAACACTATTATTAGAAATAGTATTAATATTAGTATTAAACATCTTATTCATAAAATCTTTTTCTTTATCTCTAGCTTTTTTAACATCATCATTATGATTAGCTTTCCATCTCTTATCGAAAACCTTTGTTAAATCCTCTTGTCTATTCACATAATCACCATCCAATATAATTTTATCACGATAGCAAATATAAGTAAAGAAAAAGAAAGAAGTACTAATTGTCTTCTTCCTTATATTCCCTTTCATAATCACAATTCATACACTTTACTTTATCCTTTTTTATAACTAATACACCAAAGCAATCAGGACATTTTTCACTTATAGGTTTATCCCATGAAGCAAAACTACATTTAGGATAATTATTACATCCATAAAAAACTTTACCCCTCTTAGTCTTCTTCTCTATTATCTTACCATCACATAAAGGACAATCCATAATTTCCGTAGTTTCCTTCTTCTCAGTCTTAATATATTTACATTCAGGATAATTAGAACAAGCCACAAACTCACCATATCTACTTCTCTTAATAACCAAAGGACTAGAGCATTTAGGACATTTTTCACCAGTATATTCCGGAGCCTTCTTTTCCATTTCTTTAAAAGCAATTTCTACTTTAGGTTCAAAATCATTATAAAATAAACTAATAAGCTTATCCCATTCCATCTTACCTTCCGCTATCTTATCCAAATCATCTTCCATCATCTTAGTATATTCAACATTAATAATATCCTTAAAAAACTCTTGAAGTTTATCCGTAGTTTCTATACCAATATCAGTAGGAACAAACTTCTTATCCTCTACTCTAACATAACTTCTCTCTTTTAAAGTATCAATAGTTTTAGCATAAGTAGAAGGTCTACCTATACCAACATCTTCCATTTCTTTAATAAGCTTACTCTCAGTATACCTACTAGGAGGTTTAGTAGTATGCTTACTATACTCAATATTATTAGCAATAACAACATTACTATTATAAGAAGCAAAATCAGGTAAAACATTATCCTTATTATCCTCATACATACTATATACCTTCAAATAACCATCAAATACAAGTACCTGCCCTGTAGCCTTAAATTGATAATTATTATTATCCAAAATAACACTAGTAGCCAAAGTCTTAGCATCACGCATAAGTGATGCTAAAGCCCTATAATAAATCATCTTATATAACTTATATTCATCATTAGTAAGATATTCCTTAATATCCTCTGGATTCTTATTAATAGAAGTAGGTCTAATAGCCTCATGAGCGTCTTGAACATTCTCTGTCTTATTACTCTTCTTAACATAACCAACATATTCACTACCATAATTATCCTTAATATATCCATAACAAGAATTAACAAACTCATCAGATAATCTAATAGAATCAGTTCTCATATAAGAAATAAGACCAACATCCTCATTCTTAAGAGAAACACCCTCATATAACTTCTGAGCAATCATCATAGTCTTTTTCGAAGTAAATCCAAGTTTCGAAGAAGCCTCCTGCTGAAGTGTACTCGTAGTAAAAGGAGCCTTACTTTTCTTATTCTTTTCTTTCTTATCAACCAATTCAATTTTAAAAGCATTAGATAACTTACTCAAAATATCTTTAGCTTCACTCTCATTTTTAATTTCAATCTTCTTATGATTATAAGTATCAAGTTTAGCATCAAAATCATTAAAATGAGCATCAATTTCATAATAATCTTCCGCTACAAAAGCCTCTATTTCTCTTTCTCTATCCACAATAAGTTTAAGAGCAACAGATTGTACTCTACCAGCACTCTTACCACCAGTTTTAGATTGCATAAGCTTACTAAGTCTAAAACCAATAATTCTATCTAGTATTCTTCTAGCCTCTTGCGACTTAACAAGATTATCATCAATCTTTCTTGCCTTATCAAAAGAATTAATAACAGCATTCTTAGTAATCTCATTAAAAACAATTCTATCATAATTATTATCATCAAGACCTAAAGTATCATATAAATGCCAACTAATAGCTTCCCCCTCCCTATCAGGGTCGGTAGCCAAATAAACAAAAGAAGCATCTTTAACATCCTTTTTAAGTTCTTTAACAAGTTTATTCTTACCTTTAATAATTTTATAATCAGGCTTAAAATCATTATCAATATCCACTCCAAAACCAAATTTACCAGAAGTAGATAAATCTCTTATATGTCCTAAGGAAGAGACTACCTTATAATCCTTCCCTAAATATTTCTCAATAGTTTTACTCTTATGTGGTGATTCCACGATAACCAACTTCTTTGCCATCTAATCATCCCTTTCTGTAACATTATATACTATCTTCCAAATAAATTGCAAGTATTTTTTCATAAGTTATTATTTTTACTAAGTACATAATCCTTAGTATATATTCTATTATCATTAAATAATACCAATAATTATTTAAAGAATTAAAAAAACAATTATATAAGTTCATATTCTCTAAAATTAAATTATGTAATATCATCTCATTTACTACTTCTATATTATTTTTATTTTTAATTAATATAGGATTCGGTATTAAATCTTTCATTTCTAATCTATATTCATTAATCATCTTATTTTTGGTTTCCATAGGTAATCTTTCATATTCTTTATTTTTAATTCTTTCTCTCAATTCTCTTACACTGAGGTTATAACCTTCTATTATAGATATATAATAATTTATTTCATTTGTATTTTCTAAAGATAACAATTCAATATAATGACTCCATGTCAATTCTGCAGACAATGTCTGCACTTTTTCATTTAATTTATAAAACTTTAACATTAACCATAAATTCCTTTTACTATAACCACGTCCAAGTTCTAAAGTAAGTCTTTTAGAGTAATCTCTTATTATTCCTTCGCCATAATGATCTCCCGCTTCAAAAAGTAGTTTACCAACTTCATAGTAGGTACTAAGATCATTTCTATTCTTAGAATAATTTTTTACTCTTTTATATACTTCATTATCTATTA
>ERZ859738.126-NODE-126-length-56594-cov-8.014822_pt1 | contig 56594 bp, 42 predicted proteins | sample MGYA00510122_ERZ859738 | MGnify/ENA primary metagenome ERZ859738 (study PRJEB30046, sample SAMN00715139) | human gut metagenome | study: EMG produced TPA metagenomics assembly of the A metagenome-wide association study of gut microbiota in type 2...
GGAACTTTGCGCTCAGCGGATGCACGACATGGGGCTTGAGCACCGTGAACGGGACATTGTACTGACAGAACACGTCCGTGACGGAGAACTTGCCGCAGTAGGCATCGCGGCGGTGGGCAAAGTCCATCTTACCGATCTCGTCGGGATACGCCTGCATGAGAATGGGCACGCCGGCATCCTGCAGCGCGGTGATGGCGCCGTTTTCGTCGGCAAAAATGGGCATGGAGAAGATCACGCCGTCGTACTGGCCCTCGTGCTCCTTGAGCCACTTGGCGTAGAGCAGGCCCTCGTCTCTCGTCTCGACGCCGCCATAGCGGGTGAGCTCCTTGTCCATCATGATATAATCATAGCCGGCGTCGGTGACAGCCTTGACCATGTCGTCGCGTGCGCCGTAAATCAGCTCACCGGGCATGAAGCCGCGGTTGCAGAAGCAAAGGGCAAATGTCATCTTTTTCTTCATAACAGCATCCTCCAGTTATGCTCAGCCGAACAGCTTCGGCTGGTTGTTTTCAATGTGGAACGAGCGAATGATCTCGCAGGTACGGGTATAGACCGCCGCGCGCGCCTTCTCCACGTCATGCGTCTCGTCCAGCGTGCGCTCATACGTCTGCCGGATTTCGGTACCGACGTTGATTTTTGCAATGCCATTGGCAATGCCGTCAAGAATGCACTGGTTGTTGATGCCCGAGCCGCCATGCAGCACAAGCGGAATATTCGTAACCTTGCTGAGATCCGCGATATGCGCAATATCCAGCCGCGCCTCCGGCTTCTTCTGGTTGCGCACGCCCTCTGCAATTGCACCGTGGATGGAGCCGACAGCCACGCTCAGCCAGTCGCACTTCGTTTCCTCTGCGAACTGCTTTGCCTCGCCAAGATCGGTAAAGCCCTTCTTCGTGCGGAACACTTCCTCATAGTCAAGGTTCACGCCGTTGCCCTCATGGCCCATGACGGAGCCAAGCTCTGCTTCACAGGCAATATCATGCGCATGGGCAAACGCGGCCACTTCCTTGGTGACTGCAATATTCTCCGCAAGCGGCAGGCGGCTGCCGTCAACCATGACCGACTGATAGCCGGCCTTCGCGGCACGCTCAAGAATCGGCATATAATCGACACGCTTGTGATCCTCATCGATCACAGGCACATGATCCAGATGCAGCAGGGTGTACTTCGGGTCATAATATTTGAAATATTCTTCCGCGACGGCCTCAAGGCTCCTGGACTCGAACTTTTCCCACTCCAGACGCGCGACCTGCACCATGGCAATGGTCTTTTCGTCAATAATCGCCTGAATGACGGGCTTTGCCATCGGCAGGTGCGGAATATTGAATGCCGGAACAATGGTATGATGCTGCCATGCCTGCTTGACTGCTTCTTGTGCGTTCATAATGCATTTGTCTCCTTTTTATTTTGCCTGATTCAGAATTGTCTGCCACTGATCGTCATTTTCGATCATGGTCAGACGCACACCGTAGCACTTGCTTTCTCCCGGCTCGAGGAATTTGAGCCGGCCCGTGCTGCGCATCACGTCACGCCCATCGGGGTAGCAGTTGCCCGGCTCCAGGCCCATGACGTAGTCCTTGTAGCCCATCATCTTCCACTGCGTGAAGCAGTCGAGGCTCGACGAATCGAACTGTATCTGCAGACCATAGCCGCGTGCATGGTTGTAAATTGCCGCCATACCGGGCTTGCCCTTGAACTCGTGGTAATAGCACTGCTCCTCAAAGCCTGGCGTCGGGGTGAGCACCTTGTTCCAGGTGTCAATGTCCTCTGCTGCATGCTCGTTGCGGGGCAGAACCTCCGCCGCAGGGATGCAGAGCTCGGCGTCCTCAGAAAGCATGGGATAGCCCATGTTCATATGGTACAGGAGCATCACCGGCGTGCATTCGGCGCCGATGTTTTCAATTTTATCCTCGATTGTGATCTCGTTTTTCAGCTTCGAGCACGTGATGGTGCGCGTCATCAGAAGCTTTTCTGCAAAGATCTGCGCATGACGCATGGTCGCCTTGATCCAGATCTTTTCCTCATCCATATCCCACAGGATATGCTCTGCCGGGATATTGTCAATTGCGCCATGCAGCGGCAGCTCCTGTCCCTCGTCGGTACAGGGCGAGCCGACAGCCAGCAAACCGCACGTGGTCAGAAAGCCCGCTGTAAAGTTCTTGAGCCATCCGGCCTGCCTGTCATCGTAATAGGCCGGGTCAACGTAGCCGTTGACCGAGAAAAAGCCGCAGTTCTGGCCATGCAGGCTCAGTCTTGCGATATCTGCGCAGCGGTCCGCCGAAACGGTAAATTCCAGCCCCAGGCCGTTTTTCACCTGCAAAAGGCGCATGCCGTCGCCCTTGCCGCCGGCCAGCCGGTATTCCTCCACGCCGAACAGCTGCGACTCATGGCCGTAATATGCGCGTTCGTTCATTTGAATACTCCTTGATAGCGTATGGGGAGGGGACTGCGGCTTGCAGCCCCCTCGAATTGGAATGATCAATCTTTCTTTGCCAGCTGTTTGTCCATATCCCAGAACAACATGCAGACGATGCTGATCAGGCTCATCACGATGGGAACGGCAAAGCGCAGAATGACCTCTGCTGTAATTGCCGATGCAGGCTGCACCGTCAGTGCACCTTCGTAGTGGCCGGCAGCGAGGCCCCAGCCAATGAAAGCAGATGCGAGGCCGGTGCCAATCTTGATGCCAACGGAATTGACTGCTGTGACAAGGCCCTCATATCGCGCGCCGCTTTTGCGCTCAAAATACTCGATGATATCTGGCGCGAAGGTAAACAGGCCGGAAACATACGGTGCGAGGCCGAGACCATTGAGCGCTGTCGCCACAAAGACCAGAATCGCATTGCGGCTTCCGATCAGGCCGAGCACACAGCCTGCAATCGCGATGCAGGAGCCTGCCAGCATAACAGCGCGCTTGCCATGCTTTTTGAACAGCTTCGGTGAAATCGAAATACCAATGACAACTGCAAAGACGTCGACCAACGCGATGATCGAATACAGATCGGCGCTGCCCAGCACATCACGGGCATAGTACACAGATGTTGCAAGCGTCATGCCGTTGAGAATGTAGGTCACAATGAACACCAGAACGGACAGATAAAAATATTTACTGTGCAGCAGCATCCGGATGCCGGCTTTCAGATCAGGCGTTTCCTTTTTCACTTCCGTTTTTTCGTCATAGCAGGAGATCTTCTCCTTGCAGCCAAAGAAACAGATGGTCTCAAAAACAAGACAGAGCAGGCTGTACACCAGCGCGGTGGTCGTCCATGCGGACTGCACCTTTTCTCCGCCGAATCCGGCCAGCAGCTTCGGCGTCAGGATCGCAAGGATCAGACCCGCCAGGAACGCGAAAACGCCGCGCAGCGAGCTGACCTTGTTGCGGTCCTCGCCCGTCAGACTGATGCGGGAGAGCATGGCATGATAGCTGAGGTTGTTGACTGTATAAGCCACGACCGTCAGCAGGAAATAGCTCACAATGATCCAGCCGAGCTTTGCACCGTTGGACAGCGTTCCCGGCACGTTGAATACCAGAAGCTGAATGCCGACCAGCGGAATAATGCTGCCGCCAAACCATGGCTTTGCCTTGCCCATCTTCGTTCTGGTCTTTTCCAGCATCATGCCCATCAGGATGTCGCTGACGCCGTCAAAAATGCGGCAAACAAGCATGATTGTGCCAACAAGCGCGGCAGACATCAAAACGCTGTCCGTGTAATACAGCGTCAGGAACGAGGAGATAAAGGTCCAGACGAAGTTGGAGCCAAGATCTCCGAGGGCGTACGCCAGCTTTTCACCGCCGCTGGTCACGCCAAAGGGACGTTCTTTCGTTTTCATGTGTTTCCTCCTTCTTTTTCTTAGGCTCAGATTTTCCGGGCCTGTAATTCTTCAAATTCCTCCATGATCGCCGCATACCGCCGTGCGATCTCCTCTTCATCCCAGCCCTTTCGGAGCAGCGCTCCGTGGATGTTTGTTGCATTCCAGAGCTCCTGCAGCGTCTTATCCGGTGCATAGGCCAGCGCAACGGCCGCAAGCGTTTCCATGTCGTCCTCCATGATGCGGTTCACAATCTCCAGCGCCTGGCGGTCTTTCACAAGCGCGCCAATGGCAGTGCGGCCGGAAAGCCCGAACGGGTCGCGGCAGCGCACACGCACGGACGCTGTCAGCCGGATATCCTCTGCGGAGATGCCGAGCAGCAGCTCAAAACGTCCCGGCTGAACGATCCATTCGCCGAAGTCCGCATACCAACCGGCAAAGTCTTCCTTTTTCAGTGTCAGCGTAACCGTTTTTTCTTCTCCGGGCTGCAAATACACCTTGCAGAACGCCTTCAATTCCTTTTCCGGACGGTCATAGCAGCACGCCCCGTCATGCACATAGAGCTGTACGACCTCGCTGCCTGCCATGGCTCCGGTATTTTTGACGTTCACCTGCACAGCAAGCGGTTCGTCGTCGATGCGGACGCTTTCGGGCACGCACAGATCAGACAGCGCAAAGCGGGTATAGCTCAGGCCGTGTCCGAATGGGTACAATGGCCGAATGTGCCGCGCGTCATACCAGCGGTAGCCGACATAGATCCCTTCTCCGTGCCAGACTTCCTTGTTTTCGCCGCCGTAGTTCTTGTAGCTCGGGCAGTCATAATAATGGCGGGGCCATGTCAGAGGAAGATGGCCGGACGGATTGACAAGCCCAAACAAAATATCCGCTGTGACCTTTCCGCTCATCATACCTGCAAAGAACGGGCAGACGATCGCGCTGACACGCGATTCATACGCAGAAAGATCGACCGGTCCGGTCGCGTTCACGATCAGGATGAGCTTGCCGCCAGCCGCTTCCGCTTCTTTTAATGCGCGTTCCAGTTCCAGCCGGTCGTCCTCATCCATGTCCATTGTCAGCCGGTCGGCGCCCTCGCAGGCGTCTGCACCGACCGTGACGATCCAGTATTTTGTTTCTTTCCCGGCAACCTCATATCGAACATGTTCCGTACCTGACAGTTCACATGCCCTGTCATACGGATTTGTGCCCAGATCAGTAGAAGCGGCAACACTCGCCGGGATCAGGACAAAGTCCTTACTGCGCTTGCCGCAGAAGACAACGTCCGTCGTTTTATCAAGCGGCAGCACGCCATCGTTTTTCAGCAGCACGACGCTTTCCCTTGCGGCCATCTCCGCCGCTTCATAAGCCTCCTGAAGATGGAACTCCGGGTATTTCCCCGTAAATGCCGTCGATCCAAGCGTGACGCGCAGAATGTTCCGGATCGCTGTGTCCAGCTTTTCCTCTGGAAGCCGACCAGAGTTTACAGCGTCCACGATATTCCGGATGCCGAGCGGCCCCGGCATCGTCAGATCGGTACCGGCAGCAATGGCGGAGAGAACATCATAAGAAGCGCCCCAATCGGATACGACAAAGCCGTCAAAGCCCCATTCCTCGCGCAGAACCTTTGTCAGCAGCCATTCATTCATCGCGCACGGAATGCCGTTCAGTTTGTTATAGGCAGACATGACCGTCTTTGCGCCTGCTTTCAGGCAGGCATGGAACGCAGGAAAATAGATCTCGCGCAGTGCACGTTCAGACACGCGCTCGTTGACACCCAAACGATCCTTCTCCTGGCTGTTGGCTGCGAAGTGCTTCACATCAGCAAGCAAACCGGTCGATTGGATGCCGCGCACCATACCGGCGGCGATCTCGCCGAGCAGCTTCGGATCCTCGGAATAGCTCTCCGACAGGCGCCCTGCAAGCGGATCGCGGTGAATGTTGATGCACGGACCGAGGATCATGTCGATGCCATGGCTTCCGATCTCACGTGCAACCGTTTTCCCGCACAATTCCGCGATTTCAGGGTTCCACGTGCAGCCAAGCGCAATGGCCGGCGGATAGCAGCCGTCCTCACGCTTCTGCTTTGGAGCGCCGGACGCCGCCTGCGTAGCCATCCGCTTTTTCAGCTCTGCAAGTGCAAGAAGAAGGCCACCCATATAGCCGTTCTTCTCACGGTCAAGCGGCGTTCCGTTTTTTTCCGCCTCCGCTGAAAGCTGCTGATAGATCGCCTCGCCCAGATATTCACGCAGATTGAGTCCTGTGCAGGTATCGATCATGTAAATGGGAGGAATTCCGTATTTCGGCATTGCCGCCGAGCGGAACGGCGAGCTGCCCTGTATCATCTCCGCTTTTTCTTCCAATGTCATCTCTGACAGGATCGATTCTATAGATTGAATATCCTTGAGTTGTGTTGCCATTTTCTCAACCTCCTTGATCTTCTGTTATTTTATCGGGAACACCGATCGCCTCCTATCATAGTTGTGATGCCTTTACCATATTTGTGACATTGTTTCATTTTTGTCAATTATGTCGATAATTTGAGGTTGATTTTTGTGCAAAACATAAAAGCCACATCCGGCATGGATGTGGCTTTCACGTTTAACAATTATGTTTCTCTGAAAATCCGCCGGTATTCCTGCGGCGTCGTGCCAGTTTCGGCCTTGAACGACTCTGTAAAATGACTTTGTGAAGAAAAGCCGAGATAGCGGCTGATATCAAGAATGCTTCGCTCAGAATGACGCAGCAGCTTTTTCGCTGTTTTGATTCTGTTATCGCGGATATACGCACACAGGCTGATGCCTTCAACAGCCTTGAACGTGCGGGAAAGATACTCGCGGCTGACGCCCAGCGCCTGTGCAAGCTGCCCCGTGCGGATCGGCTCATGTGCATGCTGATGGATATACTCCTTTGCCTGCTGAACGATCGGATGGTAGGTCCGTTGGCGATATTCCGCAATAAAATCACTGAGCTTATACAGACTGGCATGCGCATGGCAGATCACATCGTTGACGGTAGCGGCCTCCTCAATCAGCTGAATACAGACGTCGGCGGCCGTAAACGCAAGCTCCGATTCCACAATCCGATCCAGCATGGCAAACTGGATGATCGCTGAGATCAGGCAAATCACAAGATCCTTTGTAGAGCGAAGCTTTTCCTTTGATAGTACACCATAGCGAAAGGGCTTCTCACCATTCAAAAGCCGCGCAAGCTCCTGCTTGTCGTTTTTCTTAACGCTCTCGTAGATCAGGTAGCCCCACTCAAAGGAATTGTGTAAAAAGCCGGACTCCTGCCGCAGAAACTGCACCTGCGTAAAGCGTTGCTCAAACCGATGGATATAGGAATCCAGATACGCTTCCGAAACCGTGACCCGATCCGTCTGGGAGGCATCGGCGTACTGCAGGACGGCTGCCGGACCACTCGGCTTTTTCATATCGGGAATCTCCTTTCATCCAAATGTATGACTTCCGCTGCCGATCTCGCAGGTATTCCCGTGCCAGCTGACTGTTCCTGTGGTGTTTGGCGGGATGGTCACGGACAGCGTTTCACCCGTCCGGGTCACCGTGATCGCCCCGGCTTCACAGACAAACGTCCGGCTCCAGTCAAACGGCACGTTGTCCATGGGACGAATTTGAATGTGGGAAAAGCCCGGCGTATCGCTGCCAATGCCGCACAGCCGCCTGCAGATCCACTCGTCTACGCAGCCGAACGCATAGTGATCGAAGCTGCATTTCTGCGGCTCGCCCTGTTCGCTGAACGCAAACCAGTTTTCCCATATCGCAGTCGCACCCTGCTCCACCTCAAACAGCCACGACGGCTGCTTCGTCTGCATCAGGATGCGCAGCGCCGCCTCCGCTCCGTAGAGGGCTTCCGCAACATCCAGCAGAAACGGCGTTGCGAGGAAGCCCGTGCCGACGCAATCATCCGCATCATCCAGCAGCGTTCTGAGCTGCGCGGTAAACTGCGGATACAGTGCCTCCGGCACAAGGCCGAATGCAAAGGCCAGTACGTATGCCCCCATCAAATGCTTCGGCAGATGCCCCGGCGTTAAAAGCCCATCCACGATTGCCTGCTTCATGTGCTCAGCATAATCAGAATATTCAGAATATTCCGCACGGTTCAATAGAAAACAGATTTCCGCAAATACGCGCAGCGTCCGATAGCCAAAGAAAGGCGCGATATAGCCCGCGCTTTCCTTGCAGACCTCCAACCCCTCCGACGGCTGACCGGGGATCAGCCATTCACCGAAGTGAAAGCCCGTATTCCAAAGCCAGCGGTCTGTCCTTTCCGGCAGTTCGCTTCCCCGGCGTGTGTTTGCGGTATGAACGATATAGTCACACCAGCGCTTCATCGGCTCAAAATACCGCCGGAGCACATCGAGATTCCCCGTTGCCCGGTAAAGCGTATATGGGACCCAGACGATCGCGTCGCTCCAGCCCGCAACACCCGGCAGCCCCGTATCGCCAAACGCAGCCGCAAATTGTGCAGACCCCTTTTCGTACAGCGCCGTGAGCGGAGAAATGATCGGCAGCACACCGTTTTCCCGCTGCTCGGCAGCAAGCCCATCCAGCCAGCTGAGCAAAAATGGCGTCATTTCCTCGTTGCGTATCGCCGTGGGTGCATAGATCAGGATATCGCCCGTCCAGCCAGCCTTTTCGCGCGTCGGGCAGTCGGTCGGAATGGAGAGCATGTTGTTTTTCTGTGAGTAGCGGATGTTCTGATACAATCTGTTCAGCCGTGCGTCGGAGCAGGAGAAGCTTCCTGCGTTTTCCTTTGGCGTTGACAGTAAAACAGCAGTAAAATCATCCTTGCTGACCTCTTTCATTCCGCGCACGCGGATGTAGCGAAATCCATGAAAGGTGAACACTGCCTCATATAAACGCGGGATCCCGTCAGATACCAGAACGTCACACTGCCGGATGGCGGACGCGGAAAAGTAATTCCCGGCCTTGTCCACAGCCTCGGTGTATTCAAACTGCAGCTGCGTTCCACGCGGCGCGTCAATCCGGATCCTCGCCCGTCCGCAGATGATCTGCCCAAAATCCACAAGCGTATCGCCCTCTGGCGTTTGCAGGATCTCCTTGGCCGGAAGCTTCTCGACAGCCTGTACCGGATCGACAGGCTGCGCACGGAGCTGGGTGTAGCCATAATCCCTGATTGCGACTGCCTGCGGCGCGCCCTCCTCGCGCGTCAGATCCAGTTTCTCTCCCATGAAAAGGTCCGTGAACACAATTTGGCTTGTCCGCACCGTTTCGCTGCCGTCGGAACCCAGCATCCCGGTTCTGCCATCCGCAAGTGTATAATGAAGCTGGAACAGGACGGCTGGGGCTTCGTGCGGCGTATCCATTCGCACCGCCGTCTGCGGGCAGAAGAACCAGCCGTCGCCGGCCAGCATTTCCAGTGTATTTGCTCCCTTGTGCAGAAGCGCTGTTACGTCATAGCACTGGTAATTCAAACTATGGTTGTACGGTGTAAACTCCGGCGCCAGCTCCCGTTCGTCCGGTCGCTGCCCGTTCACCGACACACGATAACAGCCGTAAGCCGTTGCGTACAGGCGCGCCTTGCAAACCTGCTCCGGCAATATAAAGCTGCGGCTGAAAACAACAGCGGGGTTCTCCACGCCATAGGCGAAAAGCGGGATGTCCTGCCGCGGGATCGTGCTTTCGATCCACTTTGCCTGCCAATTCTCTGCACCTGAAAATCCTGTTTCAAATTCACCGTCCGCACACGCGGCTTCACCGGAATTGTCCCAAACGGTAAGATGCCATGTGCAAGCAGTGCAGGTCCTCAGCGGTTCTCCATCATAACGGATGAAGCTCTGCAGACGGCTTTCACGTTCTCCACTGTCCCAAACTGTTTTTCCACCCTCCGCGACGCAAATGCGATAGCGCTTCTGCAAAGCATTCTGTCTGTCACTTTCAATCCGCCACGAAAACTCCGGCGCTCCGTCAATTCCAAGCGGATTCTGCCGGTGATTGACCCGTAAATGTGTCAGCTTCATGATTATTCTCCTTTTTCGGCAAATGTTCCGAACACAAGCTCCTCCACCTTTTTACTGATGTACGATCCCGCGCCGTCCAGATCCGAGCGGTTCAGCATCAGAACGCAGTTCAAATCGTCTGCCGGACTGACAAAAAAGTGTGTACCGAACGCACCGCTCCACCCATACGTTCCTTTTGTGGCAGCGCTGCCGCCGCGAACAGGATCCTGCCGTATTTTTACGCCCAGTCCCCAGACGAAGCCCGGCTCCGGTTCCAGGTGCTTCAAGGGTGCTTCCGTGTGCATAAGCTGAACCGTTTCCGACTTGAGTATCTGAGTTCCGCGATAGCTGCCGCCGTTTTGCAGCATTTGGGCAAACGCACCATAGTCCGTCAGCGTTGCATACAATCCGCCCGCCCCGCAGATATAGCGCTCTCCGAAATGAAATTTCTTCGGCAGATCCTCTTTGCTGCCCGTCACATCCACAAGCTTTCCGTTCTTTCGGCAGTAGACATGTACCAGCCGCTTTTTCTGCTCCTCATTCAGATGAAACGCCGTATCCTGCATTCCAAGCGGCTGGAAGATGTTCGCTTTATAATACTGCGCAGCATCCATACCGGATAGAACTTCGATTACGCGCGCCAGCACGTCAAACCCGGCCAGCGGCGAATATCCCGTGCCGCATCCGGGCTGAAAATCCAGCGGGTATTGCGCATACCGCTCCGCCTGTGCCACAAGATCGACCCGCTCCCGACGGTCTTTCAGCATGGCAAGCAGACCGATCATGCCCTGCTCCAGCCCCGAGGAATGGGACAGCAGATCGCGGATCGTGATCTCCCGCTCTGCCGGAACCGTTTTCACACGTTCCATCCGGAAAAACAGCGCTTTTTGCAGAAGCTCTCCCATTTTCACGCCGTCATGCCATCGATATCGCGCGTCATCTGCAACGCGCGGCTCTGCAAACGACGGAATAAACAGGGAAAGGGGATCGTCAAGATTCAGCTTTCCGGCCTCCATCAGCTGCAAAATACCGACAGCTGTGACGCATTTGGTCATGGACATCAAACGAAAAATCGAATCCTCCCGGATCGGCATCCTGGCCGATTTGTCAGCATATCCCCAGCAGTTCCGGTAAACCGTCTGTCCATGCTGCCGCACCAGCAGTGACGCTCCGGCAATTTCTTCATTCTGGACATACCGCTCCATAACCTCGGAGATCTGTTCTTCTCTCATCTGCATTCCTCCACATTTTCAAACGCGCCAAGCGCCTCGTCAATTTTTGAAATTGCCTTTTCGGACACCTTTGCAAGCTGAAACAGGTTTCTGAGGCTCACCGTGTCCATAAAGAAACCCACCTGTTTTTTTGCAGCCTGATACAGCAGATACTGGATCGGAAACTTCTTTTGCAGCATTTCACCCGTCCTTGGGTTTGCAAAAATCTTGCGGCAGGAGTTTCTCGTCGATAATACTGCCGCATGCGCATCCTGATACTCCGCGCAGTCCCTGATCGAAACATATCGTCCGCTTGTAAGCTCCTCGACCCAGCCCAGACTGTCATCCATCCAATTTCCGACACGTGCGCAAAACAGCGGCCCCGTCGCGCCCGTTTCCGCGCCAAGGCGGAAGCCATGCAGTCCATAGCCATAAATATGCGCCTCATAATCCACGAAGTGCTTTTCAAACGCCTCGATCAATTTTGTAGTATTTTCGATCGGGACGATCCAATCGTTGCGGGACGACGCCAGAAAAACCGGGCAGGTAGTTTCATTGACCAGTTCGCTGGTATCCGGTGCATCCGGCAGGCAATAGGCAAGCGTCTTCCGGATCGCAAGCCCATAGCAGGAGATCACCGCATACGGCCGGTTTTTTGCGGAAGACGCAGCCGCAGTGACCAGATGCCCGCCCGCCGACAGGCCGACCGCTATCACGCGGGCGGCGCAAATATGCAGTTCCTCCTGATGTGCCGTCAGGTATTCCATCGCCGCTTCAAAATCCTCCAGCGGATTCGGCCAGCCGCTGTCTTTTCCGACGGAATATCGAAGAATAAACGCCGTATAGCCGCGCTTGTTATAAGCCTTTGCGATCGGCGCACCCTCAGACTCATCGCAGTTTCGATACGCTCCGCCGGGGCAGATCAGAAAGCAGGGCTTTTTCGAATCTTCGCTTGCAGGCCACAGGGACAGCGTCACATCCCGCATCGAATTGAGCACTACGGTTTTCTTCTTCATGGCGTTTGCATCTCCTGTCCTGCATATGTCTGAATGATTGTCCGGAAACCGAAGTTGTCTGGGAGTTCCTGCATTCCCCGGCGAATCCACTCGTCGATCAGACCGTACAGGGCGCCTGCCAGCAGTGCGCGGGAATAGCCCTCCAGTTCGTCCCTGGCAGATTCCGGCGCGCAGCAAGCAAAGATATGCTCCTTGATAATATGGGAAACACCGTTTTCATACAAAAGCTGCACCAGCCGTTTGTTTTTTCGATACTGCTCCAGCAGCTCCGACCAGAAACTCTCGCTCATTGCTGCGCTGTCCTTTTTCTTAAAATCCGCCCACCAGTCGTCTGTGCAGCGGATAAAGTGCTGAAGCAGGATCTGTTCCATCGAATCAAAATTCCGATAGAAAGACACGCGGCTCACGCCGGCTTTTTCACAAAGCTCAGAAATATTGATCTGTGCAAGCGGTTTTTGCTCCATCATCAGCAGCAGCGCCTGTGTTAAGCTTTCTACAACAGCGTCGTGCGCCTCATTTTTTCTTGCCATATCTGTTACACTCCCATGCGTTTTGTTACAGTTCGCGTCAGAATCGATCTTTTCTCTTTTCAAACCAGAGAATTAGTGCTACATTTGTAACAGTTACAAGTGTAGCACATAGAACGCATTTGTCAAGAGGGGATGGTTTTTTGCATTTTTCATCAGACACAAAGCTTTGGGAGCTTGAGGCGGCTTTTCCGGCGATGAAGGGCCAGTTCATCTCCGGTGGGGATTTCCTTACCGGAAGCAATGCCGAAAAAACGCTTGCGCAGCTCCATAGCGAACAACCGGCATGGGGGCCGGAAGACATTCTTTACGGTTTGGAGAATCTGCATCGGGTTTCGGACAGCAAGGTTCAGCTTGTATGGCCGCTTCCGCATGCGTCGCTTGTCTATCTGCCCGCCGCGAAAAAACAGCATACCGCGTTCGCTGTTCTGGCCGCAGGCGGGGCCTATGGCGCGGTCTGCACAATGGTCGAGGCCATGCCGGTCGCAGCCCGGTTAAACGCGCTCGGCTTTGACTGCTTCTGTCTGAACTACCGCACTGCCGTACCGGAAAGCTTTGTGTCCGGTCTGATGCCGCAGCCGCTGGATGATCTTGCTGACGCGCTTCGCCTGATCGCGGAAAACCGTTCTGTGTTTGATGTCGATCCGATGCAGTACCTCCTGTTCGGTTTCTCCGCAGGCGGACATCTGGCAAGCCTCTGGGGAACATGCGCGCTGGGCGCCCGGCATTATGGCCTCCCGCAGCCGCTGCTGCTGGCGCTTGCTTACCCACTTATCAGCATGGCGCAGTATCCGGCAAGCCCGGTCAGGGATTATCTCTGCAAGGGGCTGTTCGGAAGTGACTATTCTTCGGAGCAGCTGAACCGATACGACGCCGGGAAAAACATGGACGCAGGCTATCCAAAAACCTATCTTGTCCGCGCGCTGGACGACAGCACGGTTCCACCGGACAATGCCGCAGAGTTCCTGCGTGCGTTATCCTGCTATCAGGTTCCATGCCGTCTGCGGCAGGCAGAAGCCGGCGCTCATGGCTTTGGCCTCGGCAGCCGGACGCCGCTTTCCGGTTGGATCGATGACGCCGTTCTTTTTTTGGAGGAATCGACTTGAAGGAACGAGATAATATTCTTTTTTATGACACCGCATCGCTCTCTCCGACGCCTGACATCCAAAGCCGTGCAGAAGCCGACTGGTTACAGCAGGCGCTTCAAAAGCGTTTCCCCGATGAGGCGCTGCAGGTTCAGTCCGTCCATTGTAATGATACCGGGATCTATCGCCGCGGTTTGAGAAAAATTACAAACCTCCCCGCGTTTATAGACATCCGGTTGGCACACAAAACCGGACGGCATACCGAGTACATTACCGTTTGGGTCCCTGTTCGCTGGAATGACCGGTTCATCGGCACCGGAGGCGGAGGCACCGCCACCGGCGGTGAGCAGTATATTACCCGCCCAAACAATACCTCGCGCGGCATGACGCTGCCATTTGCGGTCATGAACGGATTTGCCGCTGCAACGACGGACGCGGCAAACCGGGAAAAGGAATGGGCTCTGGACAGGGAATCTGGCACACTCGACATGGAGCGGCTTGAAAACTGGCACGGAAGAAGCACGCATTTCATGACGCTGGCCGGGAAAGCCGTCTGCGAACTGCTCCACGGCCGTCAGGTGCAGTATTCATACTTTCACGGCGGAAGCGGCGGCGGCAGGCAGGCAATGGTACTGGCACAGGAGTATCCTTCGGATTATAATGGGATCTGGGCATCATGTCCGGCAATCAACTGGACCAGCTTCCTGCCGGAGGGTCTGTGGCCGGTCGCAGTCATGAACAGCGAGCGGCATATTCTTTCCGAGCGGCGCATCCGGCAGTTTATGGAGGCCGCGCAGAACAGCGCCGGCGGACAGGATGCCTATTACCGCCGTCTGTCTCCCGTGGCGTTTGACCCAGTTACCCTTGTCGGCACAAACGGCATCACCGAAGCAGATGCACGCATCATGAAGCAGCTCTGGGATGGGCCGACGGATGAGGCTGGGAATCGCCTTTGGTACGGATTCCGCCCCGGCGTCCTGTTCTGGAACAAGGTCATCCCGATCGGGGCATTTTACTACACGCTTTCCGGCAAACCGCGACCGTTTTTTCTCAGCACCTACTATCTGCGCTGGGTCACGAAAAATCCAAAGCAGACGTTTGAATCGCTCACGGTTCCGCAGTATCGATCCCTGCACCGGCAGAGCGTGACTGAGCTGGCCCGTTTTTCTGCCGACAGTGCTGATCTGCATCCATTTGCTGCGCATGGCGGCAAGCTGATGATCGACCATGGGATCGATGACCCGCTCATTCCGGTGGACGGAACACTGGATTACTGCCGAAGAATGCTCTCCGAGGTCGGTGCGGACAAGGCAGAAAAGTTCTTCCGCCTTTATATCACGCCGGGCGACGGGCATGGAAGCTGCCGGTGGCACGCGCCCGGGATCACAGAAAAAGACGGCATGCAGGCGCTGATCGCGTGGGTCGAAACAGGCTCTGCGCCGCAGGCGCTCCGTACCGTGCAGGTAGGGAAACACGGCGATACCCTCCGCACAGATAAGGCGCTCCCATACACGATTCAGAATCATGAGGAGGATGAGGCATGAAAACGAAAAAAACGTCCGTCAATCGGGAAACCTGGCAGACAACCCGTTCGGAACGGCTGAATTATTATATCGGCGACCTTGGCCGCACGCTGGAGGGGTATATTGTCACGGCATTTATGACGCTGTTTCTGCTCTTTCAGGGCATCAATCTGGTCAAGATCTCCGCTGCTATTTTAATCGTCAAAATCATTGACGCCTGCGACGATGTGATCTTTGGATTCCTGATCGACAAGCTGAACATCCGCAACAACCGGCTGCTGGGAAAGCTCGCCGGAGAGGGGAAATATCTGCCGTGGTACCGCGCAACGTTTTTCCTTTTCCCGATCTTTACCGTGATTTTCTTCCTGATGCCGCAGGAGGCGTCTGACGCGCTGAAAATCGGCTGGTTCATGGTTACATATCTGCTCTACGATCTGTCCTATACGCTCGTAGAGGTTCCGATGAACTCCATGATCGTCTCTCTGACTGACAACGTCGATGAACGCAACAGCATTTTGCAGTTCAAGGGGATTTTGTCCGGTATCTTTACGGTTCTCGCCGGTGTCGTCTGGATGTTCCTCGTCAGCGAGCACGTTGGCTTTTCCATGCGTGCCGTCGCGATCGTTTCCTCCGTGATCTTCTTTATTATGATGCTGCCGCTGGCAACAAAGGTAAAAGAGCACAACGTCGAGCTGAAAAATGCCGAAAACGAACAGGAAACACAGCATTACACGTTCCGGGATATGCTCGAGTGTATCAAAACGAACAAGTATATGGCCATCATCCTGTTGAGCACCCTGATCTTCAGCGGGCTTCAGACCGGCAGCGCTCTCGGTACCTATGCCTCCTATTATCTCTACGGAGATTCGATGATCCTCGTGATCCCAATCGCCATTGCGTTTGTCCCGCAGCTGATCGCGCAGCTGAATACCGAGCGGCTCTGCCGCCGGTTTGGAAAGAAAAAGGTATTTATGGTCTGCGGTCTCTCCGGCGCGCTGATCTATTCGCTGATTTACTTTGCCGGATATCGTAATTTCGTGTTGATCACAATCCTGCTTGTTTTACAGGCCGCACCCGGCAATGTTTCCAACATTGCCAAAACTTTCTTCACGCCGGATACAATCGAATACACGCGCTATAAGACAGGCAAGGACTGCTCCGGCATCTTCTTTTCGCTGAACGCTTTCCTGAACAAGCTTACGGCAAGCATATCGTCCTCCCTTGGCTTGTTCATCCTCGGTTTGTCCAGTTGGATCGCTGTTGAGGCAGACAGCTTTGAGGAGCTTGCTGCGCTGAATGTCGTTCAGCCGCAGAGCGCACTGGATACGCTCTGGATTGTCTATATGCTGATCCCTGCGATCGGCACCATCCTCGGCGTAGCCGTTATGTCCCTGTACAAGCTGCGCGACAAGGATGCAGCGCTCATGGCCAAATGCAACGCCGGTGAGATTAGCCGCGCTGAGTGTGAGGCGCAGCTGTCGCGCAAGTACTGAATCTTATAACCAAGCTGCTTTGTACCAAGAGTAATTCCATTTATTTCACGAATGTATACGCCGCTCTGCAAAATCAGCTCGATCGGTGGAATTGAGCAGCGGTTCCTCGTAAATTGAGCAATGGGACCGCCCGGATTGAGCAGTCCCACCTCTCAGGTTGAATATGGACAGCACAAAACTGTCAAGGTAGCCCAACCGCCTTGAGTGACAGGCTCTTGTCTCGAAGGTGAAAATTCGCCATGACCGTATAGCCCCGATTCTTGTTTACGCGATAGACTGCCACAGAAATCACCTTGCCATCTTGGGAAGCAGTTCTTCACCGCACTTTTTCTGGAACTTCACTCGGATGAGATCCTTATCACAGGCCTTCAGGTCTGGAAGCAGCTTCAGCAGAGGAACTGCCTCCGTGCAATCGTCAACATTCCCGGCAGACAGCAAAAAAGCCACAGGCCGCAGGTCTTTTCCGACAATGGCATGAATTTTCGTGTTCAGGCCTTCGCGCGTTTTGCCGATGCTGCTTGATGTCTGGCTTTTGCTCTCTTTCTTATTCCACGACCTGCCTGCACGGATGCTTTGATCGACGTTGAATCCATGCTCAGCTCCGCGCCAGTGCTCGGGGTCGCGCAGCGCTCGAATATCTTCTTCGGAGTTCCATCGTCCCGCCAGCGGCAGAAACAGCTGTACACAGTCTGATGCGGACCGAATCTCGCCGGAAGATCGCTCCAGCGCGCACCACTGCGGGCAAGCCACAGGATGCCATTGAGATGCGCACGAATATCTTTCTGCGGATAACCGGTATGCGAGATCGGGATAAGCGGCTGGACCAGCTCCTATTCCTTATCGGTAAATTCATAACGACGGGCTTTCATGCTTGGCACTTCTTTCTGTCCGTGTCTTACCACTTATTTGTGTCTTTTTTCTTGTACGCTTCGCTATTTTTGACTTTTCAGATACGCCCTAGGAAGTAGTCACATACGCCGTCAGGCATATAAATCGGATTGAGAAATGACGCGAGGCAGGATGCAAGCGCGATTGGAAGCACAACCTCCTTCAAGAAGACTTTGATAGCACCCACTATATCCTCCTTCTGCCGGAAGTGTGCAGCGGCACACTCCGGCTTGCTTGATTATTGTGAAAGTCCTTTGTTTTCGGTCAAAAAAAGAAGGGACTAAGCCAGAATGCCTTGAGTTTCAAGGCCTTTCTGATTTAGTCCTATTATCGCACAATAATCTTTTACGATGATCGTGTCGATCAGGCCTTCTTCCACCATTTTCTGCATCTGCTGAATGCCTTTCCGCTGGAAGGTAGTACCGGATACGCCGTCATCGGCTGCTATACAGAAAGGACTAATAAATTCACGCCGCGCAGGACTCCCGGCACAAGGTTTCCAGCAAAGCTTCAATATCATCGGCAAGGTTCAGCCGGATATCCATGCGCCCGTCCGGTTAGATGGTGACGGAGTGCAGCAGCTCGATTGAGATTTCCCTGGTCAGCGCCGTAATCCCGGCATAGCTCTTGAACTGCTCGATTACAGCATTGCTGCCGTCGTCGCTGCCGCTTATTTTGTGCTCCAGCTCCAGGGCCGTGTGAGAAATATCCTCCGCCTGCACCGTCAGAGCTTTCTTCTGCGCCGCGAAGCTCTCGCGGGAGCGGTCGCCCTCTACCAGTCCTTCATAGAGGTTTCGCAGCCGCTTGTCAAGCTGGGCTTTCCGACTCTGGAGGGTCTGCAACTGTCGCTGCGCCTGTTTGCGGTCAAGCTGTCGCGGCTCCTGTCTTGTTTGCAGGAACCGGTCTATGCTGACGGCGTATTGAGCGTAGACCTGTATTGATTGATCCCGCTTCCCTGCGCTTCCTCAAACATCTTCGCCAGCTCTGTACCGCTCTCCTGCATTCCTCGCTTCATCCATTCCACGATCCATCCGTAGAGCATATAGGCGATAGAGGATTTGAGGTAGGCAATGGCATTGGGCATCTCCGGGGTGATCTCCGACTGCTTCAGCAGCGTTTGCAGCACGATATCCGAAAGCCCGGCTTGATACAGCGCCAGACAAAAGTCGGAATGCTCCTTGTAAAAATCCAGCAACGAAATAAGCAGCTCATTGGGAGCGGCGTGCTCCGCGGTGTCATAGCTCTGCTTCCACTGTGCCGTCAGCCGGTCATTCTCCTGCCGCAGTACATCTTCCTTGTCCGTAAAATTGCGGTAGAAAGAAGCTCTGCCTACCTGCGCCGTGCTTACCAAGGCACTGATGGAAATATCGGCAAAGGGCTGCTCCTGCATCATGTTCAGAAGTGCTCTAAGAATCTGATTGCGGACATAGGTGTTCTTCTCCTGATTGTTCATGGGCTGATACATCTCCTTGTGCTTTGTCTCATTTTTGCTGAGACAATTGACTCATCAGTAATTATACGATACACTTGTCTCATCAAAAAGTCAAGGAGATACTTTATGACACTGACAACAAAACGAGTTTTGATCCTTTCCGCAATCCTCCTGATCGGCTTCGTTCTGGGACGATTGGCGGTGCGAGCGCTGATGAACCTGCTGTTGGGCGGCACGCTGTTTGGAGGGAATGTTCTGTGAACAAGGTAAAAAGAGGAAAGAAGGTGCGGGCTGTGTCGGTCGGAGTTGGTATTTTGGCATTTTTGCTGGCCTTTGGTGCAGGCGCTGTCAGCAAGTTCGCCATTCAGCCCGGTTGGGCAAAGGAATACAGCGTAAAATGGAGCGATGAGCTCGGCACGCTGAAAGAGGATCTGCCTTACGGCGATGGAGACGCCAACAAGTTTGACCTGTATCTGCCGAAGGACAGCGGAAAATCCCATTACGGTCTGGCTGTCTACCTCCACGCAGGCGGCTTTACCTCCGGGGACAAATCCGGCGACCGGGAGATGCTGGCATGGCTCTGCTCCATGGGTTATGTGGCGGCAGGCATCAACTACACGCTCCGCACAGACACGAATACCGCCAGCGTCCTGAGCCAGTCTGAGGAAATCAAAGCAGCCATCCCCGAGGTGATCAAAGCCGCTGCAAAGGAGGGCTATCCCATTGATAAAATGACCGTCGCCGGCGGCTCCGCAGGTCATGCACTTGCGATGATCTATGCCTACCGCGACGGGAAGGACGCGCCTGTGCCGGTGGTGTTCACCTTTGGCGCAGTAGGCCCGTCCAGCTTCGTGGCGGAGGACTGGGGAATTTTCGGTGTGGGACTGGACAGCGAAGAATCCAGAGCTGCCGGTGCAGTGCTGTTCAGCGTGATGAGCGGACAGGAGATCACGCCGGAGGAAATGGCAGACGGTTCCTATCTGTCAAAGGTTCACGCCATCTCTGCTGCGGATTATGTGTCGGAGAATCCCGTGCCAACCGTAGTGGCCTATGGAGCCTGCGACAAGGTGCAGCCTTTTCTTGCCTCCAAGCGGCTGGAAGCGGCCCTACAAGAGAGCGGCGCCGACTATCGCTATTTTGTGATGGAACACTCCGGCCACGGCTTGCAGAATGACAATCGGATTTACGCCGCCTATATGAAAGAAGTGGAGGCGTATTTAGAGAAGTATATGGGGTAAGTAAATTGAAAATCACAGATAACGCGGAAAGGCTGCCGCCATCTTCTCGGGTTGCATCTGCGCGAAGCAGCCGAAAGCTACATTCCAATTATAGGCAATAGGTGAGAGATACGTTGGAATTCAAATCTACGGGCGTTGAAAGAAAAAAATTTCCTGTTATCGGGATGGCTTAAAAATCAACGGTCCTCTGTTCTTACCCAAAACGCATAAAAATGAGAGACTGCCAATCGCAATTGTCTGTCATGAATTTATGGCAAACCAATTGTGTTTCTTTCCCTACCGACAGGCCGCTGCTGCGGCAGTCCTGTATTCGTGCCGCCCACGCCTGCAGCTTCGCACGGTGCTTCAACTCTGCGCTTGTCATCTTGATATTCTCCAGTAACGATAGTAACGGAACCTTGTACAACGTTCCGTTACTATTGTCTCATGCGTAGCCAGCCGCCCTCTGCCTTGGCGCCTACTATTCCCTGTCAAAAAGGAACTGCCTCTAACGATTTTAAAAATCATTCAGAGGCAGTTTTGCTCACTTCGGATCAAATAGCGCCGAGCGGACAACTTCAAATGGAATTCTCGGATAGCGGCCCGGGTAATTCCGGTTGGATTGGATCATGCCCAGCACCATATTGGCAAACATCACGGAAATTGCGACAGGGTCGCCTTGTCTGATCTCGCCCTTATCCTGTCCCTCCCGGACAAGCGGCATGATGCTGCAAAAAACAACGTCGGGACTTTCACCAAGGATCCGAAAATGCTCTTTGCTCATACTGGTGCGCGTCAGAATGGCCGCCTCCAGATGCGGCCGCGTTTTGGGACTTTTCTGCCACGCGCGGCGGATGACCATGTCTGTATAGATCTTTTCCAATGTACGAATAGGGGAGTCCTCTACGCGCTCAAACACGACCGGCTCTGTCATGCTGTCCTCCCACTCCTGCAGGAGCGCCTGATAGATCGCATCCTTTGACGGAAAGTACTTAAAAATCAGCCCCTCGCTGCAGCCCAGCGCTTCAGCGAGCTGTTTTGTCGTTACGCCGTCATAGCCATATTCATAAAACAGGCCGCATGCGGTATTCAATATCTGCTCCCGCCTTGCAGCCGCATCCATCCTTATGTTTTTCTGTACGCCTGTATCCGCCATTGCTCCGCTCCTGTCTGTGTTTGTGTTCATTATAGCGTATTTTCTCCGGACATGCAAGTGTGCAGGAAGTAAGTGTATATTTACTTTTTATTTTTCGCATTCATTTTGTTATCAAAATTATCAGTGTATTATTATCATATCTATTTTCAACAAAACATTTTGCATGTTTTTGTGCGTATAATAGAAATTGAGTGATTACTTACTTATGTTCTTGCGTTCAAAATAATTCGTGTTATACTTGTTTCATCAGCCGGTGCAGAAATACCGGCAAAAATAGAAATGAGGGTTTGACATGAAAAAATTCCTTGCATGGCTGCTCGCCTGCGTGATGCTTCTGAGCCTCGCGGCCTGCGCCAAAACGCAAACGCCTGCTGAAGAACCTGCGGATGCTCCCGCTCAGCAGGAGCCGGCAGAAGAAACGCCCGCTCAGGACGAAGCCGCTGCCGAAGAAGTGACCGGCTGGACCGGCGATATTTCCCACATTGTCGTCACCTATCTGACGACCGGCGTTACTCCGCCCGCACTGGAAGAAGTACAGGATGCCGTCAACGCCATCACAACGAAAGAGATCGGCGTTGAGATCGAGCTCCGTCCGATGTCCGCCTATGACGCGCTGGCACAGCTTTCTGTGCAGGTTGCCGGCGGCGATGATCTGGATCTGGTCATGCTGCTTCTGCAGAGCGTCAAGGCATGGACCGATCAGGGCCTTCTGGAGCCGCTGGACGATTATCTCGCCGCTGACGCGCCTTACATCTCTGAATTCCGCAAAACCGTGGACATCTGTGCGGGCACCTACACAGACGGCAAGGCATACGGCGTCACGCCGATCCCGCAGTCGTTCGGCAACAGCGCGGGCTTTGTTGTGGCCAAGGATTATCTGGATGAAATCGGATTTGAGCACGAAGTAGACAAGGTCTACACGCTGGACGAGGTTCACGACGTTCTTGCCGCGATCAAGGAAAAGCATCCAGAAATGTATCCCAACGGCACGCTTGCCCAGGGCACCGGCTCTATGGCCGGCATGTCCGCGCTGACCGTTGATCTGCTCGGCGCAAACGACTGCTCCGGCGCGCTGATCGGCACAGACAGCACAGAAATTGTAAACCTTTTTGCAACGCCTGAATATGAACAGTATGTCCGCACCATGCGCCAGTGGTACGAAGAAGGCCTCAGCTATCCTGACGCAGCTGTTACAAGCTCTACGGTTACCGAGCTTGTCGCCAGCGGCACGATCGCAGGCTATTTCATGAGCGGCCATCCGTCCGTTTTGTCCGATGTTGCCGGACACAAAATGGTCGCGCTGCGCACAACAGAACCCGGCATTATTTCCTCCGGTTCGACGGGCTCGTTCTGGGCGCTTCCCATCACCTGCTCTGACCCGGACGCGGCAATTCGCTTCCTCGATTACGTCTGCTCCAACCACGAAATCTCCAATCTTCTCATGATGGGCATCGAGGGTGAGCACTACGTTGTTACAGATGCGGAAAACAATATCATCGGCTTCCCCGAGGGGGTTGATGCTGCAACCAGCACCTATTATAACCAGCTTGGCGTTTGGGGTGACCGCCGCTACGAATACGTCTGGAGCGAAGCACAGTCGCAGAAGGTTCTGGAACCGTATTCCGAAATTGCCATGCAGAACCAGACACAGGCCGTCGGCTATGCCTACGACGCAACGGCCATGACGACACAGATCTCCGTGATTCAAAGCGTGATCGCAGAATACTGCCGCGCACTGGAGGCCGGCAGCGTCGATGTTGACACGGTTCTTCCCGAGTTTATTTCCCGCCTCGAAGCGGCAGGGATCAACGAGGTCATTGCCGATAATCAGGCGCAGTTCGACGCCTGGAGAGCCGCAAAGTAAATCTGTAAGGAGAAAGCGGGCTGCTTCGGCAGCCCCCTTTCTGTAAGAGGTGCCTGTAAATGAAAACAGCAATCAAAATCAAGCCCGAAAAATACACCTTCCGGCGATCCGTTCCCATCTATCTGATGCTCCTGCCGGGCCTTGCGTACCTGATCATCAACAATTATCTGCCCATGGCCGGTATCGTCGTTGCGTTCAAAAAGCTCAACTTCAAGCTCGGTATCTTTGGAAGTCCATGGAACGGTCTGGACAATTTCAAATTTCTTTTTGCTTCCGGAAGCGTCGGTACGATGCTGCGAAACACGATCTGCTACAATCTCGCGTTCATCGTGCTCGGCACGATCATTCCGATCACAGTTGCCATTTTGCTCAATGAGATCCGCAGCAAAGCCATGGCCCGCGTTTATCAGACCAGCATTCTTTTACCGTATCTCATGAGCTATGTCGTTGTCAGCTATCTGGCCTATGCGTTTTTGAGCGTGGACACCGGCTTTATCAATAAAGTCCTCATTCCGCTGTTCGGGCGTGAAAAAGCCGTTTTGTTTTATCAGGAAAAGAAATACTGGCCGTTTATTTTGACCTTTGTACACCTGTGGAAGGGGCTGGGCTTCTCCACCGTCGTATATCTTGCCTCTATCGTGGGAATCAGCCCGGAGCTTTATGAGGCTGCGCGCATGGATGGCGCGAGCAAATGGCAGCAGATACGGAACGTAACGCTCCCCAATCTGGTTCCCACGGCAATTACGCTTTTCATTCTGAGCGTCGGCAAAATCTTCTTCTCTGATTTTGGACTGTTCTATCAGGTGCCGCGCAATTCCGGTATGCTTTTCAGCGCGACGCAGACCATCGACACCTATGTCTATAACGCCCTGATGGTGAATAATAATATCGCGCTTTCCAGCGCGGCGAGCGTTTTGCAGTCGCTTTGCGGTGTCGTGTGCATCCTGCTCGCAAACTGGGTCGTGCGCAAAATCAGCGAAGAAAACGCAATGTTCTGAGGTGGCAGTATGAAATTAAAGAAAAAAGAAGATCTCGGTATCCGCATCGGCGGTCACATTGTTTTGGTGCTGCTTACCGCGCTTGCGATTCTCCCGTTCTGGCTGCTGATCTCCGCATCCTTCTCTGACCCTGCCTATGCCACCCGCGAAGGCTATCGCTTCTTTCCGGCAGAGCTCAGTCTGGAGGCGTATCAGTATATCTTTCAGCAGTGGGCGCAGATCGGCAGGGCCTACGGGGTCACGATCCTTGTTACTGTGCTCGGTACGGTCTGCAGCCTGTTTCTGGTCAGCACCTACGCTTACGCGCTGACAAAAGACCGTGTACGCGGAGTCAAACTTGCATTTGCTCTCTGCTTTATTCCCATGCTCTTTAACGGCGGCGTCGTTTCACAATATCTCATTTACAGCAATATGCTGAAAATCAAAAACACGCTGTTTGCCCTGATCGTTCCGAATCTTCTGTTTAACGGGTTCAGCGTCATTCTGGTCCGGAATTACTTCAAAACCAACATTCCAGCGGAGCTGCTTGACGCGGCGGAGCTGGACGGCGCGGGTCAATTCTACATTTTCCGCAAGATGGTTCTGCCCATGTCCACCCCGATCCTTGCGACCATCGGACTGATCACCGCAGTGAGCTACTGGAACGACTGGACAAATGGGCTTTATTATGTTACGGACGCAAAGCTGTTCAGCATCCAGCAGCTTCTGAATGAAATGAATAACAACATTGCATTTTTGGCGAATAACGCAAAAGATCTCGGGGGTATTGACCTTGGCGCGATCCCAAGCGCAACGATCCGGCTGGCGATCGCCGTTGTCGCGATCCTTCCTGTTTTGATCGCGTACCCATTCTTCCAGAAATTCTTTGCCAAGGGCATTGCCATCGGCGCAGTCAAGGGCTGAGAGAGGAACGTTCATGGAATTATCAAACATTCAAATCAATCACTTGCGTACGCCGATGGGCTTCGATTTATTCTGCCCTTTCAGCGTCAGCTACACGCTTGAACATACACGCGGAAAAACGCAGACCTCGGTTCGCTTTATACTTACCCACGCCTGCGACGGTATCACAATCTACGACAGCGGCAAGCTGACGCAGGTACTCCCAGCCTATCCGCTTGCAGCAGCGCTTTCGCCGCGCACACGCTACCGGCTGACGATCCATGCGGAAACGGACGCCAATGAACGTGCGGAAGCGGAAAGCTGGTTCGAAACCGGGAAAATGGATGAACCATGGCATGCCCAGTGGATCGGTGCAGCAGATGACTGCACATCATTCTGTGTGGAAACGCAGATCCTTGTTTCCGACTTGAAACGCGCGCGGCTGTACGTTGGCTGCGCCGGTCTGTACACGCTGCATATCAACGGCAGGCGCGTTGGGAAAGAATATCTGACCCCATACTGCAACGCTTACGACGCATGGATGCAGGCCATCACGCATGATGTGACCGAATATTTGCGTGAGGGTCAAAATACGCTCCGCTTCACACTGGGAAGCGGCTGGTACAAGGGCCGCTTTTCCCTCATGAACCGGGAAAATATCTACGGCGACCGGCTTGCCGTGATCGCAGAGCTTGTGCTGACGCACTCGGACGGCAGTGAGGAGCGGCACGGCACGGATGAACGCTGGCGGGTTTTCTCCTCGGAATATACGCAAAACGGGATCTACGACGGCGTCCATATCGATGCCGGCCTGCCGCCGCAGCAAAAAGCGCTCCGGATTTTCTCGATTCCAAAGGAACTTCTGCGTGACCGACTCAGTCCTCCGGTCACAGTACAGCAGGAAATCAAGCCCGTTCGCGCGTTTCATACCCCTGCGGGCGCATTCTGTCTGGACTTTGGGCAGAACCTCGCCGGGCTTATTCGTGTTGACACCGCACAATTTCCGGCCGTGGATTTTCGTCTGCGTTTTTTTGAAACGCTGGATCCTGACGGCAACGTCTACACAAAAAACCTCCGCACCGCAAAACAGGAGCTTGTCTATCGTTCAAACGGCGAAGCGCGGACGATTGTGCCGGAATTCACCTATTACGGCTTCCGCTATGTCTGGCTCGATGCCGATACCGAGCTTCTGCCCGATGCATTTACGGCGCTTGTTCTTCACAGCGAAATGCCGGAGGTCGGTACGCTGCACACCTCCAATCCGACTTTGAACCGGCTGATCGAAAACATCGAATGGGGTCAGCGCGGAAACTTCGTCGATCTTCCGACCGACTGTCCGCAGCGCGATGAGCGCCTCGGCTGGACCGGCGATGCGCAGATTTTCAGTGGTGCGTCCCTCTTTTCACGGAACTGCGCAGCCTTTTGGGAAAAATTCATGTTCGATCTGCGCTGTGAACAGGAAAAGAATGCGGATGGTCATGTGCCCGTTACCGTTCCCACATTTGTTGGCAAAGGTGATCACGCTACTATGAACGCCGGCCTTGCCGGATGGGGCGACGCCGCGGCGATCATCCCGTGGAATCTTTATCTGCATACCGGTGATCTGGCTCAGCTTCGCCGGCAGTATCCCGCCATGCTGGACTGGTGCCGGTATATCCGCTCCTGCGATACCGGCAATCACCTTTGGGACAACGGTTTTCAGCTTGGCGACTGGCTCGCGCTTGACACGCCGGAAACAGTCAAATTCGGTCAAACGCCGGAAGCGCTGGTTGCCAGCAGCTATTATCTGTACTCTGTTACGCTGACAGCCAGGGCCGCAAACGCGCTGGGCGATACCGAAACGCAGGCAGAGCTGGAGTCGCTTGCAGACAAGATCCGCGATGCGATCCGGAAGGAATTCGTTACAGCGGGCGGCCGCATCGCCGGCGGCACGCAGACGGCGGACGTTCTGGCGCTGTATCTGGGCTTTGCCGCAAACCGTGAAAAAACCGCCGCAGATCTGCACGACAAGATCATGCGCAAAGCAAACGGGCATCTGAATACAGGTTTCATCGGGACGGCCTACCTTTGTCATGCACTGAGTGAATCCGGCTGCAGCAATCTTGCCTATTCACTGCTGCTGTCACGCGAATATCCCGGCTGGCTTTATGAGGTAGAACACGGCGCGACAACGATCTGGGAACGCTGGAATGGCATCCATCCCGACGGAGCACTTGCCGATCCTGAAATGAACTCCTTGAACCATTACGCAAACGGTGCTATACTGGAATGGATGTATCGCCATATGGCAGGCTTGCAGCCCATCGAGGCCGCTCCGGGCTTCCAGCAAATTCGTTATGCACCGCAGCCCGACGGCCGCCTGCAATTCTGCAGGTCCAAACTTTTCACGCCATTTGGCCTGTATACGAGCAATTGGGAGATCACTGCAGACGTGCTTTGCTTCAGCCTGCGCATTCCCTGCTCCTGCACAGCGGAGTTGGTTCTGCCGGATGCGCCGCCCGTTATCCACATCAACGGAGCCGCGCATCCCTATATGCCCGGTATGACGCTCCCGTCCGGAACCTACCGCATTGTCTACGCGCCGACGCGCTGCTATTATGTGCGCTATGATCTGGACACACCCGCACAGGTCGTTTTTTCCAATGAAAAGCTGCTTGTACCGCTGCTTCAAATCGTTCCGCAGGCTGCTTCCGTTCCGCCGATTCTTTCCGCAACTGCACACGGGAGCATCCGTGCGCTTCTTGACGCTTCTGGTATTTCCATAAACGACGCACAGCAAAAAGCGCTTGAATCCGCATGGGCCGTGATCCATCAATGGGATCTGTGAAAAGGAGGCGGCAATGGCACAACTCTTTCATGCTGTAATCGCAGAAAATACTTACCTGATTTCCGACGACAGCTTCGGCACGGATCTTGCATTTGGCAAACCGACTGCAAATTCCTATCTGATCGTTGGGGAAAGCCGCGCGCTGCTGTTCGATTTGGCTGTTCCCGCACCGGGTCTTCGCCAGTATGCGCAATCGCTTGCCCAAAAGCCGCTTTTGACGGTTATCAGCCATGGGCATCCCGATCATATTTATCACATGGAGGATTTTGACGTGCTCTGGCTAAATCGGGCAGACTGGGATTTCCCACTTTGCGCATTGGCCGGTGCAGAGCTTCCGAAAAAGTGTCCGCAGCTGTGCGATGTGCCGGATGGAATGCAATTTGATCTCGGCGGACGAATTCTGGATGTGATCGCGATTCCCGGTCATACGATGGGAAGCATCCTCCTGTTCGACCGGCAGACCGGCATTCTGTTCTCCGGCGATACGGTTGCAAGGCGTCTGCTGTACGGCCTGACCGGCTGCCCGCCGCTTGCACAGTTTTGTGACGATTTGCAGAAGCTTCAGCTGCTGCCGATCCAGAAAATATATTCCGCACATGACCGAGCGGCATTGCCGCCGGATTACCCGGCGTACATGACACGGATGCTGCAAACAAAGCTGTCAGCCGCAGCAGAAACATGGCAATACCCCGGCTTTCCGCTGATGCGGCGCCTGGTGGCCGGCGACGAAGCCTCACCGGATTACTTTGATGCAGCAGTACCCGACGCACGTTTTCAGGAGGAAAATACGCATGCGATATAACAGTTTTCATCCTGGACAGGTCTGGCTCGATACAAATGGAAAGCAGATTCACGCGCATGGCGGCTCGATTTTATATGAAAACGGCCGGTATTACTGGTACGGCGAAAACAAAGAAAAAACGACTGGGGAAAACGGTATCTGGCATTGGGGCATCCGCTGCTATGTTTCGGATGATCTTTACAACTGGGAAGATCTTGGGCTGATCATTCCACCGGAGCCGGATGATCCTGCCTCCACGCTGCACCCAAGCCGCTGCGTGGATCGCCCGCATATCCTTCATAATGCCCGCACGGGGAAATATGTCTGCTGGCTCAAGGTCATGTTCACAGACGGCACACAGCGCTGCACGATTTTGGTTGCGGATCAGCTTCTAGGACCCTACACGAAACTACAAGAGGGGCTTTTACCACTTGGCATGAGCGCTGGTGATTTTGACCTTGCTGTCGCGGACGATGGAAAAGCGTATTATTACTTTGAGCGCGTGCATTCCGAACTGATCTGCGCCGACCTGACAGACGACTATACCGGTCTGACCGGTTATTACAGCACCCACTTCCCGCATCTCGGCCCGCCATATACCAGAGAAGCACCTGCGCATTTTATGTGGCTCGGAAAGCACTATCTTCTGACTTCCGGCACCACCGGGTATCTCCCCAACCCCTCGGAGCTTGCCGTTGCCGACAGTTGGCATGGTCCCTACCGTGTGCTGGGTGATCCGCACCCGTCCGATGAAAGCCGCACCTCGTTTCACTCGCAGGTTTCGTCCGTTTTCAAGGTTCCGGGCAAAAAGGATCTTTATATTGCCTGTGCAGACCGCTGGCTCCCGGAGAAAATGGATCTTCCCTATGAAACCTACCGCAGAATCTTCGCGCATCTGTTCCACAGTGATCCTAACACGAAAGCTCTGCTGCTTCAGAAAGAAGATATCCCCAATACCGGCCCGGATAACACCTCTCTCGCCGATTATGTCTGGCTTCCGCTCCGTTTTGACGGAGAAATGGCCTATATAGACTGGCTGGATGAGTGGAAAATTGAAGACTACGAGTAAAGAAGCAGCGTTCCCGGCCCAATCTGAGCCGGGAACGCTGCCGTGTGTCCATCAAAAATCATTGTGCTCCATGCGAGAGACCACATTGCAAAAATCGATGCAAATTACTGCTAATTTCAGAGCAGAATCTGCAAGAGCAGATTTTGCCGATCGATTACAGATTTTCTCCGTTTGTGTCAATGATACGCTTATATTCCCATGCAGAGTCCTTTATAATTCTCTGTCCTGTTGAAAAATCAACATATATCAAGCCAAATCGCGGATCATACCCTTCAACCCATTCAAAATTGTCCATAATAGACCAGTGCTGATAGCCGATCACCGGGATTCCCTCTGTTGCAGCGCGTTTCAGCTGCCTCAAATATCGTCTGATGAAATCCGTTCGCATTGGATCATGCACATTGCCATCCAGACAGACGGCATCATTTTCCGCAACGCCATTTTCAGTGATCATAATCGGAAGTCCATACCGCTCATATACAAAGCGCACATCCCAGTACATAACCCGTTCATCGATTATCCATCCCAGTGCATTTCTGGGATGTCCTGCGGCCGCAGAAGTACCGTCTGAACGGTCATTATAGTTCTTAGGCGCATAGATGTTCAGCCCGACGAAGTCCAATGGCTGATAAATAGCCCCCATATCCTTCTGCTGCAGTCCGTGAATTCCAAATGCATGGACTGGCCTGCCAGCCAACATAGGCTCCATCCACCACAAATTCCCTGTTCTTCCTTCTCCTTCTTCCATTGTGCGGCGTCTTGCCTTCTCGATTTCTTCCGGCGTCTCAGCATCCGGAACATATGCGCCGCTGGAGAACGCCACACCCACCTTCACTGGCTGCTTCGCATACTGCCGTATCGTCTTGACCGCTGCGGCATGTGCCAGCATACAATTTCGTGTCAATCTGGTCATTTCAAAATAATCCCGTTTAAATGGCGCATGGATTCCCATGAGATATCCACCCGAAATGAAGCATGCCGGTTCATTGAGCGTCATCCACCACCTTACCCGATTTGAGAACGCTTCCACCAGAATTCTTGTGTATTCAGCGAACAGAGGAACAATCGCATTTGAAAGCCACCCGCCCTTTTTATAGACCCACGTTGGCAAATCCCAGTGGTAAATCGTAACAAGCGGTTCGATCCCAGCCTCCAGCAGCGCGTCAATCAGATCAGAATAGAATTGAAGTCCCTTTGGGTTCACGCGGCCTTCTTCCGGGATCACGCGGGACCAGCTGACAGAGAAGCGGTAAGACTTTAGCCCCATCTGCTTCATAAGGTTCACGTCTTCCCTCCAACGGTGATAATGATCGCAGGCAATGTGGCAATTCTCGCCATGCTTTACTTTCTTTTTCGGTACTGTATCCCAAATGCTTGGTGTTTTTCCGTCTGCATTCCATCCACCTTCGACCTGTGTTGCCGCCGCAGCAGCTCCCCAGAGAAAATCCTTCGCAAATCCAGTTTCGCCCATAACGTGTTTCCTCCTCTATCCTACTTCATAGTATTGGTCTGACGCTTTTACAGATTGTTTCAGGTTTATACACAATATTGCACAAGCTCCCGCATTTTGTCCGGAAACCTTCGCTCCGTGCTGCCGCAAGCAGTGATTTACCGCCGAATGCGTCCTCTGTCTCTATTGCATCATCCGTTCGCGCCAAAATTCGTTCGCACAGCGCAATTCCATCATCCACGATTTTTTTCGGAAGCGCCGTATGGTCGTGGCCAGCCCACATTTCGTCATAAGCGTCCTCAAAACTCTTCAGGTGCAGCAAGCCTTCCCTATATTCCGCAATTGATGTCGAACCAGTCAGATTCAGCAGTGTATTTGCGTTGCAGGCATCACCGGAAAAAACGATTCTGTCCCTGCGATCCAGAAAAACAACCGTTCCGCGTGTGTGCCCTGGAACAGCAATGACTTCAACTGTCACCCCACCAAGTGCAATGTGATCTCCATCGTAAATAGGAAAAGTTCTCACTGGATGCTGCTCCAGCACATCTGCAAGTTTCGGCGTTGTTCTGCCCGGAATACCCATGCGCCGGAACAGATTCACAAAGTCCAGCCGCTGCTCTCGGCTTTGGTCTGTATCACTATACAGCAGAAACAAATCGTCCGGATGAAGATAGACGCTGTCACTTTCCCATGCAATGCCGCTGTGGTCCATATGCGCATGCGTCAGTGCAGCTGTCACAGGCAGTTCCGTCAACTCACGCACAAACGCGCGCAAGGAACCGACTCCCGTTAACCCGTCAATCATCAATGCACGCTCCTCTCCCTCGATCAGATAACAGCACTCCATCGCGAGTCCGGTAATCCGGGTGACCCTTTCTGTAATACGCCATGCTTTGAAAAACTTATTTTGCGCAAGCGCCTCATTCATGATAGCGCCTCCCTACTTTTCAATTCTGATGAAATATACATCATTAACGCCAATCTCAACCTCTGTACGCAGCACACCACAGGAATATGAATATGCCAGCTGCTCATCCCGCATCTCCGATGCAGCAATGATCTGGCTGACCTCCTGATTGTTGAGATCATTTGGCTGGCCCATCTGTTCCCAGATTTTTCTCGGATTGCAGTGCGTTTCATCAATTCTCTGAAGATAAACGCGCTTTGGCGCTTTCTCCAACTCAACCTCCACCGAGACAGGCTCTGACGGAAGCGCATTTTGCTTCGCGCAAAAACGGTAAATCAGCACCTGCTTTTCTGTCTCACTTTCAAATGCGGCTGCCTCTGTATCTGTAAACTGCGACGTATCCAATTCAATTCTTATCTGACCGGCTTGCGCCAGCATCCGCAGCGCATAGAATACAGGCTTGGGAATTCCGTGATAGGTCATAATGCCATATCCACCGTGGAAAGGCTCTTTAAACTGGTGCAACTCCTCAAAAATGTCACTTGCGCACCAGATGCTATCCCCATCCACCAAATCTTCGATTGCCAACGATGCGCGCACATCATAGGCTGCAACCTTACGCATATCCTGACTCGGCGAGGCAAAATTTGCACTCAGATTCCATTCCGTATAAAAAACCGGGAGTCCCTGCGCCTGCTTGCGGACAACTGCAGCATTCTTTGGGAAAATGTCCTTGTCAAACTCCCGCTCCGTAAAATCCACACCTCCAAAAAGTGTCTGGATCGCCGTAATCATCGGTGTATCAGCCGGAAGCCGATTAAAATCCTTTTCCAGCTTCTCAAAGGCCTGCGTCTGCTGTTTCTCCCGCTCCGCCTTCTCCTCCTGCCGCTGTTCAAAACTCTTTGCTGCGTCTTCCTCAGATACACCCATAAACGGGTCGCCAATATATTGATGCGTGGAAACAAAATCAAGCGGAACATTATTTTTTTTACAGTAGTCCACCACCAAATCGATCCACCGACTTGCGCTTGTCGCCGGACCGCCCACCTGAAGCCGCGGGCAGAAATCCTTGATTGCATGAGCGGTCTCCGCATACAGCTGCAGGTATCCATTTTGACTGTCCTTGAAGAAGGTATCCGAAAGATCCGGCTCGTTCCAGACCTCAAAATACCAGCTGCACACCTCATCCTCTCCATATCGGTGGAACAAGTAGGCAAGATAACTCTGGATAAATCCCCGCCACTGCTGCATATCCTTCGGCATCGATGGCACGGAACCATAAACAAATGTGCGCGTCGGGTCCTTTGCCAGAAGCTGCGGCATAAATGACAACTCGACAAACGGCTTCATGCCAAGAGCGAGAATATTATCGTAGAGAACGCCAACTTTATAAAAGTTGTACTCAACAATATGTTTACCGACTGGGATCCCCAATACCTGTGGAAAATTGCATACAAGCGCCATATCATCGTTGAACGTACCGTGAAAACGCACCCGCTTGATACCAAGTTCATCGTGAATTCGTTTCAGAATCTTCAGCGTATCTGTCCGCAACAGCGTCGCAGCATGGCAGCTACCAATACAAAATTGCCACTTCTTTTCATATTTTTTTACAGGTGCATTTCGTGCGATCTTTATCAGCATACAATTTCCTCCTGTAATTCTGCTTTCCCTGCCAACGCTGACGGAAGTCGGCATTCTGCGATTTTCTGATTTTCCCATGTAAGATATATATCTCCTTTTGATGTCGGCACAACAGCTTTCACCCCTTGCAGCAGGTTCAGCTTTGGATGAATCTGCACCGCTGAAAATCCCGGTCCCGCAGGGCTGACGCCAAGAATCGCTGCTGGAAGCTCATAGCACATGAGGGCGCCCCACGCATGACAGTCAGAACGTTCATCTGTTTCATTTTCCACACAAGTAGTCATATTGTTGCCGAGCATCCTGCGCCACGGTTCCCACAGACGGTGTGTTTGTTCATACAAATCGCAGGCTTCCAGCGCCCGGAACACATAGAACATAAACGCAACCGACGGCTGTATATATTTCTCATTTCCGACTGTTATCATTAACATTTTTCTGCCCGCCTCCGGTGTTACAAGCCCAGTCAGAACCGCAAGTGTCTGACAATGCACACTGTACTGTGCAACACCACAGCCATCCTGCACCAACATTACTGCTGAGCCATCCGGCATCTGTACCATTCCCGTACAATTCTTTATCAGCGCAGCCTTCAGCCGCTCCGCACGCTGTGTGTATTCTTCTGCCAAACCGACACGGCCCGCAAACGCAGCAAGCTCCGATGCCTTTTCCAGGCCGCCGAGATACAGTAAACTCTCCATCGTCAGATTTCCCGTATTCTTCTGACCTGCCGCCGGCATACCGCCATCCCACCCCTTCGCCCAATCAATAAATGACCAGAACGGCCCCGGAATAATTCCACCGCCTATTTTCCCGACAACACCGTCCCGCGTCAGCTTTCCGTCAAAAAAGCTTAAAATCCGATCGACCGCAGGCAGATGCAGCCGCACGAGCGCCTCATCCCCGAAATAGCGCATATGATCCCACAGCATCAGAATGTAGTAAATAGAAAAGCCGGGAATTACGCCCGTATAGCGCGACGGTGCCTGCGCATTGAGCAGTCCGTCTGGACGCTGCGACAGTCGAAATGCCTCCATCGTCTGTCTGGCCAACCTGTCGTCAGCGCTGATTGCATAGGTAAAAAGCATCTGCGTCCTGCTATCCATCGCATACTGCATCTGCTCATAAAACGGGCAATCCATATAGGTTTCAACCATACACAACTGCAGGGTACGCAGACAGATCTCCCAAATTGCCTGAAGTTCCTGATCGTCTGTCGTAAAATTCAACCGCACTTCCAAGGGATATCCCACTGTACGGTACGAAAAATCGAGGATAGACAGCGGTTCCTCCAATGTTTCGATTCGCAGTTGAATATAGCGAAACGTTCGATACCAGAACGGCTCATAACACTCCGGACGATGTGCACTGCCCCAACCGGCAACGCGGTATTCGCTTGCCGGTCCGACAAGCGTGCCATGTACAGCATCCGTACGGTCTCCCTTACGCGGCAGTTCATTTACACTTTTCGTCAATTCCGGATAGCTATAGCATTCCGCACAGCGCGTTGTAAGTTTTGCACCGCTGCCTCCTGCAAACGAATAGCGGAGATATCCATTTTCTTCCACATTTGCAGCTACTTCCACAACCAGCGTGCTGTTTGCGGGCACGGTAAGCACGCCTGCGCCCCGTAGCATTGCCGCAGTCTGTTCTGTTGCCATATTTGCATTCCCGGCCGTGCAGTTGCGAAGCGCACTTACATTTGAAAATCTGCGGCATCTATGTTTCATAGGCGGAATCGTACGCTGCACCAGTTTACACGGTGCTGCCGTGAATATGACGTCTGCAAGCGTCAGCGGTACGGGATCCGACCATGTGCGATCATCGAATCCCGGTTCCTTCCATCCAGCAAAACGGCCAGTTGCCGTTACGATCTCCTGCGCACAAACAGGAGACGGCCCTGCGGGATGCTTTTCGCTGACAATCGCAATCTCATCATTTATGCAACACTTCCACCCGTTTCTCGCAGAAAATTTCGCTTGATCAGACAGATCTTTCACATAAAGCATTGGCGTTTCACTGCGCAGCAGCGACGCATTATAGTCATATTTTCCAGCTTTTGCCGCCGGATAGCGCAGTACTTCGACAGCAATTACATTTTCTCCGGGCAGCAGCATTTTTGTCAGATCCACGCTGTCAACATACCACTGTGTCAAATCCAACGCCTTCTGCGGGCCCTCCTGTATAAAGCGTCCATTTATATAAAGCTTATACCGGGAATCTGCACTGATGCGAAGTCCGCCAAATTCCTCTACATCTTCCTCGCGTAAACGAAGACTTTTTCTAAAATAAACAATGCGCGGGTACGTGTCATCCTCCGCCTGCCAATCAGGTGTCCATACAAAGTCTGTTCGTAGATCCATCGTCAGCACACTTCCTGATACAGTCTCTGCATAACCCGCAGAATATTCCACGCACTCCAACGTAAATCCCTGCGGGAAAGCCTGCCGGACTGAACTGCGCTTATAATCTCACGCAAATCTTCCTTCGATCCCGGCATAATAAGATCCGTGCCGGCCCGAATGCAACTGTCACAATCTGACGGTCCATATTTTGTTTTTTGCCCGGCTTTCGTTGTCGTGCCCCAATCCGTCATGACCAGTCCATCAAATCCCCATTCCTCTCTGGATGCTGCCGTCAAAAGATCACAGCTTTCTGCAGCGTTCACGCCGTTAACCAAATTGTGGCCTGTCATGATCGCCTGCGGTCTTGCTTTGCGGATTGCGATTTCATACCCCTTGAGGTAAATCTCCCGCAGCGCACGCTCAGAGACATGTGCATTCATGCCGCCCCGGTTCTCCTCCTGATTGTTGCATGCCATATGTTTGATGGTTGCGCCTGCTGTGCCATCTGCCTGCAAACTTTGAATGATAGTAGCCGCACACAGTCCAGTCAGCAATGGATCCTCGCTGTAATACTCAAAATTTCTTCCGCCAAGCGGGTTTCGATGAATATTCATGCCAGGTGCCAGCCAAAGTTTGAGTCCGAACCGCTGCATTTCCATTTTCTCAATCTCACCGCATCGGCTCCAACAGTTTCGGTCCCATGTCTGCGCAAGCACGACCGGCATCGAAAGCGCTGTTGTATACTGCCAATACCGTTCTCCTTTCGGTACAGACGCAAAAAACTGTTTTTCCTGCTCTGTCATAAGCCGTTCTCCGTTTTTAATTGCGGAGATTCCAGCTGTCAGCAGCTTTCCGTTTTCATCCATTTCAAACTCTGGCAGGAGTCGAATGCCTCCGCCGCCGTCGGCCATCGGCATATTTGGCAGCAGCCGTTTGTCCAGCAACGCACGAGTCGTATCGCTTGCTCCAACGACAATGTCAACCCCAGTCCGTCTCTCTACGCAACCCTCGCCAACGCAGACCAACTGACGGCCACTCTGCTCCGCTTTCCCGGTGTCCGGCACGTTTCCAACGCAAATAAGCGCCAGTTCTTCGTCTGTCAAAGATGCCGCCAGCGACTCCGCTGTACATCCTCCATCCAACAGCTGTCGGAATGTACAATTCTCCCCGCTGCACACATCAGCCAGCGCAGCGCGCTCGCTTATCCGCTTGTCATAGCTGTGCTGCACAGGTTTACGCTGTGCCTGCCATAGGATAACCGGAATTTCCTGCGGCAACTGCTCTCCAAAGAAGATTGACTGCTGCGCATCCGCACAGATTTCCGTTTCCAGATCACACGCTGCTGTAAACGGGCGGCATCGTTCGATCACAGCATCCGATTCAATATGCAAAATCGCTGCGGGGACGGTCTGCCGCGAGGACTGCCCAACGCGAACAATATAGTCACCGTGTTCCAGCAGCCATGCCTGCTCCTTTTCGCTGTACGAAGTAAGCGATTCAGATGGGATTGTGATTGTTACTGTCTGCTCTGCCTGCGGTGCAAGCAGGGTGGTCTTTTCAAACCCGGCCAGCCGCTGTGCCGGCTGATCCAGCTTTCCGGATGGGCACGAGACATACACCTGCACAACCTCACGGCCCGCATACACAGTACCAGTATTTTTCACAGAAACACGGAGCATCAGCGTATCGTTTTCCACACAAACGCTCCGCGTCTGAAGCACAAATGATGTATATGACAAACCGTAACCAAAGGCGTACGCCGGTGTCAGGCCAAAGCTATCAAAATACCGATATCCGACGTAGATTCCTTCCGTATATCTCTCATCATCCGTATCGCCGTCCATCAGTCCGAAGGTATCCGCGTTCGGATAATCCGCATAATTCTCCGCCCAGGTCGCTGTCAGCTTTCCTTCCGGGGCAACCCGACCGGTCAGTACATCTGCCGCTGCGTCGCCCGTCACGCCTCCGTTCAGGCCGATCAGCAGCAGGGCGCCAAGCCTCGGCAATGTTTTGAAAAACGAAGTGTCGATCACACCGACCGTGTTCAGCAGAACAACCACCCGCTTATATTGCGCAGCCAGAAACAGCAGATTTCTTTTTTCCCCGTCGCTGAGCAAATAATCGCCGGGGATCAGCTTTCGGTCTGCACCTTCGCCGCTGATACGCGTAATAACAAAAATCGCCGTATCTGTCCCGGAGTTTTCCACGTCCTGCTGTGTCACCGGCAGTTGGCAGACTGGCGTGAACTGTGTGGAGTACATTTTGACCAATCTGTCAAACAGAGACCCGCCCACGGCGCGAACCTGTTCAAAGTACTGTTCTTCCTCTGCTTGTATCGCTGCATCGTAACGGGATAGATAATCCTTCGTCGTCACTGTAAAACCTGCGCGTTCCAATCCGTGCTCTATGCTTATCTGCTCCCTGCTGTTGATACTCGCTGCGCCATAACCGCAGTAGGCCGTATGTCGTGCACCATAGCCATACAGCGCGATTGCGCCGCCCGGTACAAGCGGCAGTACACCGTTGTTTTCCATCAGTACGGCGCCGCGTGCTGTCATTTCACGTACTGCCTGCGTGTGTTCCGCCTCCCATGCCTCCGGCTCCGGGCTGCGTGCTGCATATAGTTTTTTCATGTTCTCTCTCCTGTTTTGGTAATCCATTCAACCGGTCCCAGAATGCCCGTCGGTGCCAGCGGACAATATGCCGCGGCCGCTATTGACTCAATCACTGCTTCCACAAGACCCGTCGGAGTATGCCGCGCCCCCTGATTCGGGACGACCTCCAGCCGCAGCGTGTTTGTTCCCGTTTTAACCAGCCTCTCAACATCAAACCGGTACGGCGGTGCCATGCGGACACCCGCCAATTTTCCGTTCACCCAAAGCTCCGCAGTCTCATAGACCTCGCCAAGATCTAATATAGACGGCAGTGCAGAAAGCCGGACTTCCTTCTCATAGATCAGCTTGCCGGTATAACGCGGCCAGCGATTTCTGGTTCCAAGATCCTCAAGTGCATCCAGAACAACTGTCTGCTCTGTTTCTGCAAGTGTAAGCTGCCACGAGCCCGAAACTGCGCTGCGTTCAACCGCTGTATCTGCCGGTCTCGCCAACGGCTCCAGATCCTGCGCACCGAAAATCAGAAGCGTGGACTCCTGTGCGGCCAATGTCACTCCAAAGCTCTCTGCGTCTGTTCGCACACAGCGCAGCTGCATCAGCATCAGATCCGCCTGATAAGCGGGTCCTTTGTGCGCTGCAGACAGCGTCAGCCGCATTCTCTCGTTGCCGGCATTATAAAGCATATAAATATGCGCCTTCCGTTTTCCGTTATCATCTAAATAATGTGCGATCCGCAAATTCTCTCCCGCGCCAGACACATACAAATCCTGTCGAACCGTCTGCCGCACAGCCTCTGCAAGTCCAGAAAGCGCCACACACTGGCCCGGCAGCTTGCCAAGCAGCCGCCCCGTCTGCGCTTCTGCACTCGGCTCATGATTCACAAAGAAAACCTTGCATCGATTTTGATTTTCACGCAGAAACGCCAAAACACAGCTGTCCAACGCCTTCGCTTGCGGAATAATCAGCGCATCATAACGATTTCCATTTATGCACAGCCCATCGGTGCAATCAGTCTGATAGAATTCCCGCTCGGAAAAAACATCACTCGGAATAACATCATAGCTGATCTGACTGCGCGCCAGTTCTGCGGCAGGCTTCTGAAATTTCATACACTCACCCTCATACCACTCATTTTCACCATGGTAGAGGATCGCCGTCTGAATCACAGCTTTCGTGTTCGTAAGTAAATGACACATTCTATTGGCGTACAGGTTTTGCATCCTGGAAAACCGCAAATCCAGATGTGAAAAGACCGGGTCATTCGGTATCAATTCCGTAATTCCGTTCACAAACAAATGATCCATGATGCTTTTTCGCATTCTGGTTCCGGCCAACGCGCCGGTAACGGCAAATACTTCGCAAACACTCCTGCCGCGTTTTGCCGGGTCAATGTGCCCAATTGACGATCCGAGCTTGGCCAATCCGTAATGATAAAACTCGCCGTCACCTTCTGCACTGCCGTACCACGCCTGTGTATAGTCCCGACCAGGGATCATCTGATTGCCTATCATGTCGATTCCGCCCATATCCTGGTGCATCTGCATCCGCATCAAATGTACCGGTCCGCAGGAGAGCCGGCAATGGCTGTTTTCGTCCTCCAGCGCGTGGCCGATATACTGGATTCCGCGTTGATAGCACCATTTGTGGATCTGTGCATGATAATTATCCCGGATCAAACGCGAAATCAGCTCCATGTAGCTATATCTGACGGCTTTCTCTACTTTATCTGCCTGTTCATACCAGAGATACGCCAGCTTTTGCTTCCATGCGGTTCCCTGCTCTGTGCTCCAGCGTAACAAAGCCTCATGACTCCATGGAAGGCTCATGGGTTTTCCTCCTAGATCCTGCGGTGTGCCAACGCGCTGTGTAAAGAAGTGTCCTTCCAGATTGCCAACCTCCGGTTCATCATAGAACATACCGATCCACGTTTTTCCGAGTTCGCCCTTCAAATGCGCGTAATGCGGCTCATAGACAGCCTGAATCTGAAGTGCAACAGATTCCTGGTCCAGCAGATTCATAAACCCTTTGCGTCCCGGTCCTGTATATGTTTCAAATATTACAAGGATCCGCCATTTCCCATCCGGTACATGCCAGAACAGGATTCCGTCATCTACATCTCCCGTTAAATCGAGCGGCTCATTCAGAATCTCCCCCTTCTCGCCCAGCTTTATAGCAATTATAGCGAGCAGTCGATCCTCCGTTTTCTGAACAGGCGCCGTACCCTCAAACAACCCTTCCGTTGTTTTACTGCCAGTCAGCAGATCAACACGAAACCTGCCGTTATGCAGAGGCCCTACCACATCCATATGCCGCTGTGCAAGATAGAGTTTTCGCAGATGTGCGTATTCCGGCTTGTCCAGCCAGCCGTCCGCTCGCCCGGATGGAAATGGCGCTGCGTCCTGAATCATAAACGTCATACCGTATTTCCTGCAGGACTGAACAATCCATTGCATATGCTGCCAATACGTTTCAGTATTGAACAGCGACACATCGCCTGTTCGCTTTGGATCCTCCCACAGCAGGCACATGGAACCAATTCCCGCTTCATGCAGCGTCTGCACTTTGTTTTCAATATCTTCCTGTGATTCCAATGACGACAGCCCTGTAAACGGATGAACATGGCTGCCGCAGCGCCCCTCAAAAATATCACGGATAATATCCATTTTTACTCCTTTCGGTCCATTACAGTTTCAGTTATAGAATAAGCCCCGGGCCGGGGCTTATTCCTTGACACCACCAAGCGTGATGCCCTTGATAAAATATTTCTGAAAAAACGGATACGCTGCCAGAATCGGCAGAATACCGATCACAGCGATCGCCATGCGAATCGTTGTCGACGGCAATGCACCGCCCGTCGTACCAAGCTGTTGTATGATATCCTTAGACTGTACCAGCGCATTGACATCATTGTTGATGTTGTTCAGCACAATCTGGATCGTATAATACTGAGATCCGCCGCGAGATGTCAGATAATACATTCCGTTCATCCAGTCGTTCCAATATGCAAGACCTGCCATCATGCCGATCGTTGCAAGAATCGGCTTGCTGAGCGGCAGAACAATGCGTACAAATGATGTCAGCGGCCCCGCCCCATCGATTGCCGCAGCCTCAACAAGGCTGGACGGAATGCTGTATGTAATATAATTTCGGATCAAAATCACACTGAACGCATTCATCATTAGATTGGGTACGATCAGCGCCCAGATTGTGTTTTTGATGTGCAGATACTTGACATAGCAATAATAGGTAGAAACGATGCCGCCATTAAACAGCATGGAAAAAACGAGAAGAAAGCTGATGAACTTCATGCCCGGAATCTCGCGCCTGCTCGTACCGTAAGCAAACAGCATGGAAATGGTAATATGCGCCGTCACACCGATAACCGTTACAAGGATCGTCATCAGGTACGCATGCCCGATCGTCTCCCATTCCTGTGCAATGTAACGATACGCATCCAGGCTCCACGCTTCCGGGAAAAATGTAAACCCGTTTTTCACCACTGCTGTAGAGTCTGTAAAGGACGCGATCACCAGCAGCACAAACGGTATCACAGCGCAGAAGGCAAAGAATACGCAGACCAGATGTGACACAACTTGCGAAATATGATATTCTTTTGACCGAATCATAGTTTTCTCCTCAGAACAGCGCACTGTTCTCTTCGTATTTGCGAACGAACCAGTTTGCCAGAATAATCAGCACAAAGCCGATCACGGACTGGAAGACGCTTGCCGCGCCAGACATACCATAATCCGCTTTCTCCATAAGCGCCTGATAAACATACACATCGATTGTTCTTGTATAGTCATACAGCGCACCGCTGTTTTTTGTCACCTGATAAAACAGTCCGAAATCCGAGCGGAAGATAGCGCCAATGGATAGAATCATGGTAGTGATGATCGTTGGCTTGAGCTGCGGAAGCGTAACACTGAAAAACTGCTTAATCTTTCCCGCTCCGTCAAGGCAGGCAGCTTCATAATAATCCTTGTTGATGCCGACAATCGTTGACAGATACAAAATCATGCTGTAGCCGACGCCCTTCCATGTGTTGATAAGCACAAGCAGCACCGGCCATTTTTCTTTTACCGCATACCAGTTGACCGGCTCAAGTCCAAGCAGCGGCAGCAGCGTGTTGTTCATAAATCCAGAATCCGCAGACAAGAAAGCAAACACGAGATAGCTGACAATCACCCAGCTCATAAGATTTGGCAGGAGCGTCAACGTCTGATAAAACTTCTTCGCCCGCTTACTTGCAACCTCATTGAGAAAAACCGCAAGCAGGATCGCACAGGCCGTTCCTACGATCCAAAACGCTATGTTATAGAGGATCGTATTGCGGATCATGATCCAGGCATCCTTGGTGGCAAACAGGAATTTGAAATTCTTCAGGCCCACCCAGTCGCTGCCCAGAATGCCCTTGGAGAAGTTCAGCTTTTTGAATGCGATCACAATGCCGAACATCGGCAGATAATTGTTGATAATCAGATAGGCCAGCCCCGGCAATACCATCAGGTAATATGGGAGATAATTGCTGCGTTTTTTCAGCCGGACGGCATTTTTCTTTCCCATTTCGCCAAAATCCTCCAAAAACAGTTGAGATAAGCGGGCTGCCGACCTTCCGGCAGCCCGCCGCTGAGAAATAAACGATCAGTTTTTCTGTGCAAGGAACGCGTCAAGCTGCGTCTGGTTTGCCGCCATGACCTCGTTGATCCCGGCCGCCTCCAGTTCACTCAGGAATTCAGGAAGCAGAACCGCTGGATCTGCCGCACCGGCGCTGAGCGTCGGCGTGTACTTCTGCATGACAGCCGTGATGGCCGCAACCTCAGCAGAGTATTCTTCGCTATCAAACGTGTAACCAAGCGCGGGAGAAGTATAGCTTTCCGGAATTTTCGACTGAATATCAAGTTTGATCTCGTTCATATCGATGGGATTCGGTTCGAAGACAGGCAGCGCCAGTTGGTTGCCGATCCATGGATAGGCAATATAGTACGGCAGCTCCAGCGGGTTTGCCGAACTCCATCGGATAAGTTTCTTGCTGCCTTCCTGTTCAATCAGTTCGTACTCTTCACCCTCAAAGCCATACTGAACAAGTGTAAACGCATCCGGATTCTTATAGAAATAGTTAAGGAACTCCATGGCCTTTTCCGGATACTCGCAGGAGGAGGAAACATGCCACATCATGCCTGCAAGCGAGCCAGCCGTCGAAGACGGCATCGTGTTGAACACAACGATCTCGTCGGCCCAGGATACCTTTTGATTCAGGCGCTCGTCAAACGAGCCATAGGAGAACATGCCAAGCACGTCATCCCGTGCGCAGATCTCATCAGCAGAATCCGTTGTAACCGCAGCGTCAGCCGAGATCCAGCCCTTCTGTGCCCACTCATACATTTTCTGGCAATAGTAGGCGTATTCTTCCGTTGCATAGAGATTGACAACCTTCGTGCGATCGTAATTATCGTTGCCGAGGATCAATGCGCCGTAGGTCGGATAGGTGGCTCCAAATGAGTCCCACGCCAAGACGCTCTTGAGCGCATCCGAACCAGCCGCCGTTGACACCTGCATGAGCATATTTCCCTCACCGTCGGCAATTGTCTGGAACATCTGCTCCATATCTTCAAAGGTATACAGCTTGTCAGTATTGCGGGTAAGTCCATACTTGTCTGCGATGGATTTCTTCATCTGATAGCCATAGCCGTCCGCATTAACACCCATAACAGTAACTCCAACTAACTGACCATCGATCTTGCACTGCTCCATAACAATTCCGCACTGCTCGATGATATCCCGCCCATATTCGGCACACAGGTCGTCAAGCGGGATGCACAGACCGGATTCCCATGTCAGGGCGCCTGTACCAAAGGAAATAATCACGTCCATCTGTTCGCCCGTCGAAATAGCAAGCGTTGCATCTGTTGTCGTCTGCATGACGTCCGTACGCTCGAAGGTGACATGCACGCCGATATCCCGTTCGAGCATCTCGTTGAGTGCATCTTCCATCCGGTAGAAGCCCTCGCCCGGCTCAGTAAGTGTGCAGATCTGGCAAACCAGATTGACGATCTCCTTTGGTTCGTCTGTGTTCGTCTGCTCCGCTGCTTCTTCCTTCGTATCAGCCGTCTGCGCATCCTCACCGGTTGTCTGCTGAGGCTCGCTGCTTTCCTGTTTTGCGCTGCAGCCCGCAAAAACGGACACCAGCATCAGCAGGCACAGCAGCATTGCGATCCACTTTTTCATGTTTTTCCTCCATTCATTTTTGGCCAAATTTCCATGGCTCTCTATGAACTAATTATGAACGAGAGGCACGCATTTGTACATTTCGCGATCAAACCATTCCATATGGATTTTAAACCTTATGCCCGCCTCTATCTTGTGCAGACTGCATAATACGGCTGGGAGATTCACCATAAAACTTCTTAAATGCAGCCGAAAAATTGGAATAATTGCGATATCCGATCTTTGCCGCAACATGATTGGCGCTGCAAGCCCCAGATTCCAGCAGATGCTTTGCAACATACATTCGTTCATTCATGATATACTGGCTTACAGAGATTCCCGTTTCCCGTTTGAAGACGCGATTCATATAGACCGGGTGGATATAATGGCGTTCCGCTACTGAAGCAACCGAGAGCGTTTCCTCTCCCAAATTCTTCAGAATATCCTGCTTCACGCGGCGAACCAGCGTCACTGGCTCCTGGCCTTGCTCTTGCTGCTGCTCGGTCAGCTGCTGTAATGCAAATTCGCCATATTCCTGTAATCTGTGTTCCTCCCGGCTGCGCATGATCCGTTCTGCAGCCTTCCCAACCGAGCTGCCGATATCCTCATATTTGGCCGGCAGCAAAATATACTCCTTGCAATTCAGGCCGATCGCCTGTTTTGCATAGTCAAACGACGCATGGCAAGTCAGGAACAGACATTCAACCGGCATCTCGGTCGTTCTGACCCATTTCAGCAGGCTCAGCCCATTCTCCCCCGGCATTTCGATATCGCACAGAAGTATATCAATTTGCTCTGCCAATAATATTTTCCGGGCTTCCTCCGCTTGATAGGCTACAAACACATCATCAATGCCATATTGTTTCCAATCGATCGTATCCCGCATCGTATCAGCCGTCAGTTCCTCATCATTTACAATCAGAAGCGTCATAATTTCCTCCCAGATCATATGGAAATTGAATTACAAAACGTGTAAAACGATTTGACTCCGATTCAACCGTTACCGACGCATCATCGCCGAAAAACGCGCGCAGACGCCGGAACGAATTATAAAGTCCCAAATGCTCATTCTGGTTCTCCAGATTCAGTGTCCCGGCAAAAATGCTTCTGTTCCGCTCCAGCGTCTGCGCATCCATGCCATTTCCGTCGTCCTCGATACAGAAGCAGACTTCACCTTCATGATACCGTCCTGTCAGCCGGACATGGAGCACCCGCTCCCGGCATACGCCATGCTTGATCGTATTTTCCACAAAATTATGGATAAGCAGCGGCGGCATGCAGACTGTTTCAACCTCCGGGGCTACATCCAGTACCGCATCAATCAGATCATGATAACGGATATTGGCAACCGTCAGATAGCCGCGGATAATGCCAAGCTCCTTTCCAAACGGCTCTGTCTCGCGATTGCTCCTGAACAGGAAGCGGAAATAATCGGACAGATACAGCACTGTATCTTCAATCTGTGCAGACTGCTTTCTCTGCGCAAGCGTGTAAATCAGGTTGAAGATATTCAGGAGAAAATGCGGCCGGATCTGAAGCTGAAGATTGCGCAGCTCAATTTTCTGCCGCTCCATCTCCTTTTCATAGCACTCGATCTTATAGGATTTCAGATCAGCCGCCATGCTGTTGAATGATTGAAATACGGCATCATACTCCGGTGAACGCGCCTTTTCCGTAATACGGTAATCCAGATTTCCGATCTGCATTTCGCGGTTGGCTCGCGTAACAGTCTTGAGCGGTTGCAGCAGATACACGTTGATAAACCAGCAGAGCAGCGGAATAACAATCAAACAAAGGACTGCCGCCGCATATAAAAACCGCACACGAGGGGACAGACTTTGCAGCACATCCTCCCGGCTCTGGCTGACAAGCAGCGTTACCCCGCGCCCGGCTGCCGACGCACCAATACAACGCTCTTCAAGCTCCGGTACGTCTTTCTGATAGAACATAGCCTGCGTCGTTGTGTAATCCAGACCTTCTATGATTTCCTGGCGCATCGCGTCAAGATCGATCCACGCGCCATAGCGCGTACTGTTCGCCTCCTGTACCAAAAGCAGATACAGAGTTTCGTCAACTGTGCAGATGCTCCACTGCTTGTCCTCCAGCCCTTCGACCGTCTGCGCCAGCGCAGATTTGAACCCGGCAGTCAGCTGTTCATTGCCATAATACAGGCTGTCCTGCTTTTTCTGCAAAAAGAAGAAGTAGCCGTCCGCGCCATCCGTCATATGGGCAAGTTTTTTAAGTGCGACAAAAAACTTATTTTTCGCCGTCACATAGGAATACTCGTCCCGCTGGCGCATCATTTGAATGCAGTCACTGTCTTCCGTCACGAAATAGTACAGCATGGAAAAAGCGCTGTCCATTCGCTTGTTCAGCTGTGCAGTCCCGTTCTCCGCAAACTGGCGGTCCGTCGCTGTTGTCTGTTCGATCGTTGTGTCGACCGCCTTTCGTGTCACAGACAGCGCAAGCAAATTCAACGGGAGAACGAGCAGCAGCACAAAAAGAACAACCTTTCTGTAAATCGTCATACTTCATCCTCCCATTTTCCTGCACACAGCCGCGCTTATGCAAGCATCTGCGTCAGAGTCCTCTGATATTCGCTGCGTTCAGCCTCCGGCGTCTCCTGCAAAACCTGCGCTGCCACGCCGTTGACGGCCTCTGCGCCGTGATTTTCCACCCAATGATGCAGTTCCTGCCGGATCTCCTCCCGGTAGACAGCAAGGGAACCGTAGACAGCGTCATCCACACCGATATGTGCAGGCAGCGTCACACTTTTACCCTGATAGCGGACAATCATGCTGCGCAGCATCTCCGGCGTAAGCCAGCAGGTCTGCTTTGCTGTTCGCTCCATCATCTTCCGCAGATACGGCACATCGTGTCGACGACCAACATCCATTCTCGATGAATGTGTCCCATAGCCCTCTACAGGGCCATCATCAAAGATATTGATATTAAACTGCTTATCCGCATCGAACGGCAAGTCTTCTTCTCCCGCATGCTCCGGCACCGGGATGCAGCGCACAACTGTCTGCGCGGCAGGCAGCCGCTCGGCCAGCGTATATTTCAGCAGGCCGGGATAGGTATCATGCAGTCTGTAATCAAAGTCAGCCGGAAGTGACTCGCCCGGGGCTTCATACGTATAGTCCCGGCTGATCTGGTCAACCGGCACCAGCACGTCCGATGTGCAATGATTTTCCATCAGAGGACTGCTGAAGCAGTCTGCCAGGCCAAGCGGTGACAGCATCGTCCAACGGCGTACATCTTCCTTATCCGGAAGATTTTCATTGACCGGCGGAAGGTTCTTATTGATAGGCGAAAAAATCCCGTACAGCGCCGCAAGAAACGGCACCGGCAGCTTTTCCACCGCGCTCAAAATCCCCAGTGCCCCCTGTCCCGGCTCTGTCTGTGGCAGAGCGCCGCCTTTACTCAACCGCTCAAGCGCCTGGAGGTTTCTTGCCTGTGTCTGTGTAAAGTATTTATAAAAGTTAAAGTAAACGTTGGCCGGCATCCCGTTGGCAATCGTCGCACATATGCCCAACTGCAGCCCTGTCAGCATACCGGCCATATAAGCGCCAGCACTGCCTCCAACAAGTACAATTCTATCACAGTCAAATTCCGGTCTTTGCCGCAGCGTGTGAAGCGCTGCATTATTAAAGACCAGATCGTCATCCGTCAGGTGGGCATTATAGGTATCGTTGAACGCATCCGGGCAGGCCACCGCCCAGCCCTCGGCAAGGTAGTCCCGCAATTCAAGTGAGTCCTCCCCCATCTCATAATGCGGAATATAGACCAGCGGCAGCGGCTTTACCGCATCCTCCGGCAGCACGACCCGCACTGCGCGAGTATCCACGCGCGCGTCTTTTGTAATGTATGGAATTTCCAGACGCATTCGTGTAACGTGTTCCAGCGGCGGCGGAGTCTGTTTCGGCTGAGCCAGAATCGCCAGCACCTTTGCCATATCCATTTTTTCAGACTTCATTGCAATCTCTCCGTTTCTGTTATTTTATCGCATTGTTCCGATTTTGAAAAGAGCCTCCTTACGTTCACAGTGCCGAAAGCGCCTCGTCCAGTTTTTCCAGCAGCACCAGCTTCTCCTCCGGTATCGACGCGCTCAGGTAATCACCGAGCTGGGTGCTGCCGAAGTAATTCGCGTGCGACCGCAGTTTCCCGGTATCGAATGAGCTGCCCAAAATCGTCTCACAGCACGAGAGTGCGCGCGCGTTTAAAACGATCCTGCTGACCGGGGCACGCAGGGAGCAGCCATACGGAGATTTCCCAGTCAGTGTTATGCGTATCTGTTCAGTTAGATTCCGAGAGGAATTACCTAACAGCAGCGTATACACACCCGGTTCCGCAACCCATACAGACAACTCTGTATCATATGCTGCAAACGCCCGCGGCAGCAGTTCCAAACTGACCGTCTGCTCCTGCCCCGGCTCCAAAAGAACCTTTTGAAAGGCCTTCAATTCATGTTCAGGCCGGAGCAGCGACGGTGCATCGGCGTGTATATAAAGCTGCACGACCTCTTTTGCAGCAACCGATCCGATGTTTTTTACCACAACCGACACTTGCAGAGGTTCCTTTGCACAATTATCATACACGCACGTCGACACATTGACATCTGTAATAGAGAAGGCAGAATAACTCAAGCCAAAGCCAAATGGAAACAGCGGTTCAATCCGTTTATAGTCATAATATCGGTATCCGACAAAAATTCCTTCTCCGTAATTGACATGCCCGTATTCACCAGGAAAGTTGATAGCAGTCGGTGCGTCCCGGTAAGTCTTTGGGAAGGTAAGCGGCAGCTTTCCGGATGGACTGCATTTGCCAAACAGAATATCTGACACTGCTTTTGCCCCTTGTCCGCCCGGGAAGAAAACGCACACAAGCGCGTCGATATCATCCAAGAATTCTGTCAGCTCGACCGGTCCCGCTACATTGAGAAGCACAACCGTCCTTTTCCCCGCTTCTTTTGCTCGGCGCAAAGTCCAGCGCAGCATCATTTCGTCTTCCGGGTCCAACCGCATATCCGGCCGGTCGCGGCCTTCTTGTCCCGATGCACCAACAGTTATCACCGTCACCTGTGTTTCTTTCTCAATTTCCATGGAAATCTTCTGCGTAAACCGCGCCAGTTCCTGCCGCAGTCTTGTGGTTTTTGACGTATCAACCTGTGCACTTCCCGCGCCGGATTCCATAAACCGTTCGGAAAGCCGCCCAAGTACTGCAAGCCGGGTCTGCCCCGCAAGCGGCAGGACCCCATCATTTTTCAGCAAGGTGATTCCTTCCGCCGCCGCGCAATAGGCTGTGCGCTGAGAAAATGCGTCGTCGATGTGCGTGAATTGTTTTCCTGTGTATTTCGGCGTTTTCAGGATCGTCCGCAGCATTCGCGCCGCGGCATCATCAATCCTTTCCATGGAGATTTCCCCGCGCTCCACGGCCTCATAAAGCTGTTGCTTCCCGCGCGGCCCCGGCATATCCATATCATTTCCGGCACGCAGCGCTTCCGCCTGATCGTAAACAGCCCCCCAGTCGGAAACGACCTGCCCGTCAAACCCCCACTCACGTTTCAGCACATCCGTTAAAAGCCACCGGTTCTGTGCACAAGGCACACCATTGATGGAGTTATACGCACTCATGACCGTCGCTGCGCCGCCCTCTTTTACTGCGGCCTCAAAGCCTGGTAAATAAATCTCCCGCAGCGCTCTTTCTGAAATCTGCTCATCGATTCCCTGCCGCAGCGTCTCCTGGTTGTTTGCAGCAAAATGCTTGACATCGGCTGCAACACCCTGGGCCTGTACGCCGCATACCATCGCTGGCGCCATACGGCTGCTCAAATATGGATCCTCTGAAAACGACTCGAAAAGCCGCCCGTTTCTGGGGTCGCGCTGAATATTTGTATTCGGGGTCCCCAGCAGTACATCTACACCATAGGCAGACGCTTCCCGCGCGACAGACGCACCGACTTGCTCCACCAGTTCAGGATTCCATGTCGCCCCAAGCAGCATCCCCGGCGGAAAGCAGTTCGGTTCCTCGCCGTTTGGTCGGACATCGGCCAGCATCCTGCGAAACGTGCAAATCACACTGCAGAGTTCCTCCGAGAAATCATCCGGTAAAGGATCATCTGTCGTAATGTACCTCATAAGTTCAATCACAGATCCTCCGCTTTCTGCAGAGGAAGCACTGTCCAGAGCCAATGTCGCACTATCCGCCTTATCCGTATCTGTCTGTCCAGCAAGCATCCCCGCAAGCTCGCAGACATATTGCAGCAGATTTACACCCGTTGCGCCATCCAGATAACGAATTGACGGGATCCCATACTTTTTCATTTCAAGCGAAGAAAAGTTGCTTGCCCCCGTTAACAGATCTATTTTTTCCCTGACTGTCATTTCCTGCAAAAGCTGCAGAACAGACGCTTCTCCGTTTAGCTTTGTCATACTATCCCCCCGACTATTCCTTTACAGATAGTATAGGCCAATCTGTTCCACCGTGCCGTTCACCGCATTCCAGAGCCACTCACACGCAGTTTTTCCATTCTCACTGTGCTCGTACATGAATTCATTGTTCAACAGGCAGTGGAGTGTCAGCTCATCTTCATCATAGCCGGGGGCATCCATCTTATGCGTAAAAATATACAGTCCAATTTCCGGGATATCCTGTATCACCTCGCGGCACATCGCGCAAAGCGCTGCAAAAAGTTGGTCGCCGCTGGTCCTGTCATAAATCTGCCCGTTTCCATTCAGCCCATTCTGGGCAACCGTGAGCAATGCGTCGCGCACAGAGCAAATAAAGAGAAGTTTTACACGCGCCTGATATTTTTGATGCAGCGCCATCAAACAGTCCAGCGTCAGGTTTTCGCCAGTCAGTCTGGCACAGATATGTTCTGGCGCGTGCCATACTTCCCGTGCAATGCCGCTCCAGTTTTTGTGCAGCAGCAAAGAACTATCAACACAAATCGTAATATTTTTGCAAGTTGGAAATTCAGCGATGATATCTTCAGCCAATAATGCCGCCCCGAAGCCGCCGGCACTGGAACCGCAAAGCACCAGTGTTTCCGGCTCTGGCAGATACTGCTTTGCCAACCGAATCGTTGCCATTGCATTGCGGTAGCCATGATAGGGCATTATCCGCTGAGATCCATCCTGTGCCGTATAGGGAAACTCCCCATCGCCGCAGTAGAAGTCTCCGTTACAATAGAGCAAATGGATACCACTCCAATCCATAAACGGGTTTTCCGGCCGTTCCGCTTCCAGGCTTTTGTGTAGGAAATCGTCTCCAAGCCATTCGCCATCGTTGCTGTAATAGGTATCCTGAATTTTACTCGTAAAAATATTCCACGGTCGTGATACGCTGTATGTATCGTAAGAAACCCCACCGCCGTTCAGATAGATCAGCAGTTTTTTTGCGTCTCGCCCAATACGCACACCGCCATGATATGCAGTGCCATTTCCGCTGACGCACCCCGCCGGATAAATACGGTAGAATTTCCCGACTTCCGGTTCCTGCGGCATCAGCGGATAGCTGATATGCTGCAGCGTCTGTCTTATCTGCTCAAAATTATCCGGAAGTGACTCCCACGGTTCCATTTTTATCTCAAACATTTTCTCTCCTCCTGTGCAATTCTCATGCACGGCTATTTGCGATTCTTCTCAACGCATGATTTACTTTTGATATCTCCTCACGGCTCATGCCGTTGACATGCATAAACTCACTGAGCGTCAATTCGCCAAGAGCGGAAAACAGCGCTGACAAATTCATTTCCCTCCGGGCCGCATTTTCCTGTGCGGCCGCATAGACGGGTTGAAGGATTTCCTGTACTGTCTCCGGCTGCATCCGGATATGCCGCATGGAGCAGCTGACAGACAACCACGGCTTGTCGTCACCATTTATCAACACATTAGGGTTCTGTTCCGTCATTCCTTTCACGGTCAATTCCCCCATGACGTCTTTCAGCCATGCAATGCTGCCTGGTACCCAGTCTGGTACACGGGAGCATAGGTCAACATCGTTCAGCCAGCGCTCACCAGTTGTAAATCCATGACCGCCAAAGGCATAGATATGGGTTTCAAACGGAACATCGTTTTCTGCCAATGCCTGTGCAAAGACCAGTGTATTCTGTATCTTTACCACACGATCATCACGCGCGGCCACAAGAAAACACGGACTCGTTTGCTTTGTAACATGCTCATGCGGATACGGCATTCCAGGTTGGCACATATCGCAAAGATACTTCAGAATCGCCGGATAGACTATAACCGCTGCCGCTGGCTTATGCCTGGAGAGTGTCGCCGCACATGCACACAGATGCCCGCCAGCCGAAAATCCGATTGCCGCAATTCTGTCTGTATCCACATACCAATGCCCTGCATTCGCGCAAATTAACTCCATGGCGGCTTCATAATCTTCCAGCGGCAGCGGCCACTTTCCCTTCGGGGTCAACGTGTATCGCAGAATAAACACCTGGTATCCTGCCTGTAAGTACGCCATCGCCACCGGATCTGCCTCTCGATCCGAGCAATACAGATATCCGCCTCCCGGAAGCACCAGCATTGCCGGCCGCTTTTCAAAAAAGAACTCTCCCCCAGATTCCTGCACATATGCTGTAAGTGTTACATTGCGTTCTGCATTCAAAGTAATGACTTCTGTTTTCATTTTACCGCTCTCCGTTCTCTGGTCTTATAACTTGTCTTTTGAAAAAATAATTCCTGCAAAATCGGGCGTCAGGATATCCTGCTGGTGCAGTCCCTCCCTGCACATGATCCGGACATTGGGAACAACGTTTCCATTGTTTACATACGGCTCAGCTGCTTCCCAATCCACGCGCTGTGCCACAGAGAGATAAATATTCAACGCTTCTCTGTCTACAATTTTATTGTTGTGCGACTGTACCATTCTGGTGAAATCCAACTTTTTCGTTTTCTCCAACGTCGCTATGTACTGGGCAATGTTCCCGCATTCCGGGAGATACAGCACCATGGCACCGTTGATTGCATCGCCTACAAACAGGATTTTTTCCTCCCTGTACATTAGTCCGATGCTCCCCTGGGTATGTCCGGGCAGTGCAATAACTTCCAGCGTTTTTCCTCCCAGATCAAATACTTCCCCCTCCTCCAGCGGTGTCAGTTTGCCGATACCGCCAGAAAGAAACGCCTCCTGATTGAATTTCTCTTCCGGGGGTGTCAGCTTCTCAGCGGCCAACGCGATCATTTGCCGCATCTGCCGGCTTGAATGCGCTTTGCAAAGCTCGACGTCTGCCGGATGAATATAAATAGGCTCATCAAACTGCATATTTCCGTTCACATGGTCTATATGTCCATGTGAATTCACCACGATCAGCGGCTTATCCGTAATTTCACGCACAACCTTTTTTAGCTGTCCCGTTCCCCAGCCAGTATCTAATAACAGTGCTTTTTCCGTTCCAATCATCAATTCCTCGTAGACACATTCCGGACTCGTAATACGCCACATTCCGGGCATCCATTCTGTTATTTTATAGTATCCCATCGCTTCTTCCTTTCTTCTGTAATTTCTTGAGGACTTACGCCTCCATATAGAACGCATGGAAGTCAATCATGCCGCTGCCGTGATATGTAAAGCGCAATGCACATCGACTGTCATTAATTCTGAGCGCCAGTTTCCCAGGATAAAACCATTTATGCACACTACCTGCTTCTTTTTCCACCGGCACATAGATCATTTGCTCCGCAACGCGAACCTCAAAATATCCCGTCCCCGTCCCGCCAAGCAGCAATCCAAGTCCGCTTATGCTGTGAACATCAAAATACTTGAATACTGCTGACGCGCCATCACGCATATTTGCGATATACTGCTCCGGATTATTCTCGCGATCAGTACCGCTTTGCGTCAGATAAGGATGTTCCATAGCCTCCGGCGTATCTGATACTCCATAACACATGGCTCCGTTTTTTGCGAAAAGATTGCATACAATAGATGCAGAATAGCAGCCCTTTCCTCTCAGTGCCGCCTCGTTAAGTCCGCAGCTGGTCATTTCTGCCTGCGCAAATCTTCCATTTTCCAGAAGTTCTAACTTCTCGGCACACGCTTGCCGTGAATACTGGTGCCGATTAGTATGTCTATGATAGAACACATACCACTGCCCTTTGGCACAGATGATGCTGCCGTGATTATTGCCTGTATAATTTTTCGGAGTAACATTTCCTTGGTAGCCGATATCGCCATTGGAAATCAGTGTTCCTCCGAAAGAAAACCCTCGATCCGGTGCATCGCTCACCGCATAGCACAGCTCATGCTGCTGAGACGAAGAATATATGAAATAATAACGATTCAGCGCTTTCCGTATTGAGCTTGCTTCATAAAAACCATGCCTATGGAAATCGGTTCCCTCCGCATATTCTTCTTTTGGGATCAGCAGTTTTGGCGCTGCCCGCACCGTGCGCATATCAGGAGCAATTTCCATAACATATGCTCCTTCCATCTGATATTTTTGGCAAGCCGCGGCAAATTCACCTGTACTGTCCGGTGCGAATCCAGTATACAGATACACACGCCCGTCATCATCAACCAAAACGCCGGGGTCAAATTGAAAAACATCATGCGGCATCGTACCAACCGGAGTCCCGTCCGCATATGTGACCTTGCCGTAGTATTCGTAGGGTCCTTCCGGTTTGTCACTGACTGCAACAGACATAAACGGTACAACCCCCAGCACATAATAGAGATAGTATCTTCCATCGATTCCGTGCACTACGTCCGGTGCCTGCAGAATCATCCCTGGTTTTGCGTCAGGATCTTGCATAATCCTATAAATAACACCTTCAAAGTGCCACGTTGTAAGGTCGTCTGTCTCCGCCCACCAGCAAACATAGTCGTTCATACAGAACTGCGTACCGTTAAATCTGTCATGCGAGCCAAACAAAAACAACTTTCCGTCGAAAATGTGCGGTTCAACGTCCGGTATATACTCCCAACTCGGCAAAATCGGATTATATGCCTGCGCTTCCATCTCCACTGCTTCGCCCTCCAGTATTCGTCCTTTTCTATAAAAACATTATGATTTATCAATCAATCATTGTACATTTCGTTTTTAATCCGATACTTATGATTTTCAAACCTTTCTCACCCGTCATAACTTAAATTTCAAATAAGGAGTCCATGCTCCTGTTTTCTTCTGTATTGCTTCTCAGCTATCAAGCCGTGCTGCAATGTCACAGTGCTGATGACAGCAAATGCGCGGCCGTTTCCCTTGTGTAACGTCCGCGCATTTGCTATTTGACTCCTATTATAATGTATACTTTTCAAAAAAGCACCATATGATTTTGCACCACTGGAAACAGGCTGAAAAATACGGAAGATGCGTATTCACGCAGCATGAATTTGCTCATAAATACGCATTCTTTTTGCCTGAATTATTTATTCTGCCAAGCACAAAATGACACAATTGGGGCAGTGATGAGGTCGACAGTTCGCTCCCACTTGTCTTTGAGAAAAAAACAAGCATACGCTGGACTTTTTTCGCCAGACTGAGCAGCGTTCCCAGCTCAATCCGAGCTGGGAACGCTGCTGTTTGTCCATCAAAATCCGTATCAAGCCGCTTTCCGAAATCGCAGGCCGTCTGCCCTTACGGACAGCTCCTGCGACAGAAGCCGCAGCGTTTCAAATTCATCGTCGAGGCCGTCAAGCTCCCGGCGAAGAATTTCTTCA
>ERZ859738.127-NODE-127-length-56167-cov-7.186948_pt1 | contig 56167 bp, 28 predicted proteins | sample MGYA00510122_ERZ859738 | MGnify/ENA primary metagenome ERZ859738 (study PRJEB30046, sample SAMN00715139) | human gut metagenome | study: EMG produced TPA metagenomics assembly of the A metagenome-wide association study of gut microbiota in type 2...
TTGTTATAGCTGATGGCTGGTGCGAAGATACCGCCTGATACGTGCTGGCCCTTCAATGGAACCTGTGATTGGCGGGTGAGCACATGACCGGCTGGCTGCCAGTTAACCAGGTCTTTACTGGTTGAGAGAGGTACACCTGGGAAGAAGGTAAACGAAGAGTTTACCAGATAGTAGGTGTCGCCTACGCGACAGAGTGATGGGTCTGGATAGAAACCAGCCAGTACCGGGTTGTAATACTGGTGAGTCTTGTCGATTTCAACATTGAAGCGAGCGTCATTGCCCGCATACTTGAAATAGTCAAACTCAGCTGTCTGCGCCTGTGCAGCGACTGCAAGCGTCAGGGAAAGCGATAAGATTGCAATTTTCTTCATTTTATTATTGGGTTTAAAATTACAGAATGAGTATCTGAACTCATGGCTGAAACATGTATTCAGAATTCTGCTGCAAAGTTACCGCTTTCCTTTTAAATATACCCCCACAGAATGTTACCAACACTTTGCGGGGCGTATCATAAACATCTCTATTTGTAACAAATACTTTATTTTGGGAAACATCTGACCTTTTCTGCAGTGAAAAGGCTAGATTTTCCGGTGTGCCTGCATATAATCGCGAGGCGAAGAGCCATAAAAGTTCTTGAACATGGTGCTGAAGCTGGCTGGGTTGGAGAAACCACAGGCATACATGATGTCTGTTATCGTCTTGTTAGAGTGACTCAGCAACTTTTCGGCATATTGCAGACGCGTATTGCGGATGAAGGCATGTGGTGTCTGGTTGGTCAGCTCCTTCATTCGGCGGTGCAGATGCACACGGCTCAGTCCTACTTCGCGGGCAATCATATCCACACTCAGGTCCTCATTATCCATGTTATCATTGATTACCTTCATCACCTGTTCCATCAGCTGGTCTTTTGGCGACAGGTCTTTTTCTATCGCGAGTTGCCTGTCGCTCTGGCTCTCGTTGCCCATAAACTTGTTTTTCAAAGTACGGCGCACGTTGAGCAGGTTGATGATGGTGCGGCGCAGAATGTCCATATTGAACGGCTTCACCACATAGGCATCGGCACCCGACTGCAAACCGGTCAGCTGGTCTTCCTCTCTGCTCATCGCTGTGAGCAGAATCACCGGAATGTGGTTGGTGTTCACATTGTTCTTGATCTTGGTACAGAGCGTGTTTCCGTCCATTTCTGGCATCATGATGTCTGAGATAACGAGGTTTGGCTTCTGCTTGATAATCTCCGGCAGCGCCTCCTTTCCGTTGCAGAAGGTAAGGATATTGTAGGTTTCCTGTAGTTGGGTCTTCAGGAAATTACGTATTGCCTCATCGTCTTCTACCACAGCGATGGTGCTCTTTACCTTGCTCTTGAAATCTTCTTCGGCGTCATTGGCTGTATCGGCAGCATTCTCTTCGTTTCCTTCCTCCATGTTTTCTTCCAGTTCCTTGATGTCTTCAGCAGTCTGTGGCTCCGGTGCATCTATCATTTCTTCCGGTTTCAGATGCTCGTTGCCCAGAGGCAGAGTGATGAGGAACTGGCTTCCTTCCTTCCAGTCGGCTTCATCAAGTGTCTTGTTGTTGGCGGCTGTAATGGTTCCGTAGTGCAGTTCCACGAGCGAGCGGGTCAGGTCGAGACCGATTCCCGTACCTACATTCCGGTCATTAGAAGTGGTGGCACTCTGATAGAAGCGCTGGAAAATCGTTTCGAGCTTTTCCTCCTGAATGCCCTTGCCGCTGTCCTTGATGGCGATGCGGACATGATGAGGCGAGTGGGAGAGGGTGATACGGATTCTGCCGCCTGTCGGTGTAAACTTGAAGGCGTTTGACAGGACATTCATCAATACCTTGTCAAAGTTGTCGCGGTCTATCCATACGGGGAGTGTTTCGTCTTCGTGTTCAAAGGTGAATTGGATGCTCTTGGCTATCGCCTGCTGGCAGAAGAGTTTGTATTCATCGCCAATAAAGGCAACCATATCGGTTTCGCTCATGTGCATCACCATCTGTCCCTTGTCAATCTTTCTCAGGTCCATCATCTGGTTAATCAGGTGCAGGATTCGTTCCGAGTTCTTGCGCATCATATCGTAGATGCCCTGTCGGTGAGCGTCTTTGTCTTCCTTAATCAGCGTGAACAGCGGAGTGAGGATAAGAGTCAATGGGGTACGGATTTCGTGGCTGATGTTCATGAAGAACTTCAGTTTTGCTTCGCCCATCTCTTCCGCATGGATATGCTGCTGCAATATGAGCTGGTCTTCCATCTTGCGTTTGCGGTGCTTGATATAGAGCAGACAGAGCCCCAGGAAGGCTAGCAGATAGCAGAGTCTTGCCCAGATGCTGGCATACCAGGCTGGGTGAACGATGATGGAGAACTCCTTGACAGGGGTTTCGTATCCGTTGCAGATGGCCTTGACACGGAACTTATAGGTGCCTGCTGGCATGTGTGAGAATGACAGCTCGTTCATGCCAGACTGTATGGTTCGCCAATCCTCACCATTGATGCTGTAGGCGTAACTGATCTGCTCTACATTATTATATGTAAGAGTAGACAGTTGGATGGTGAAGGTGTTGTCTTCATGAGATAAGGAGAACTTGTCGCTGTTATATACCCCTTTATCTGTAATGGTGTAGATGCCCGATTCCATATCCCGGTATACAGGTTTGTTGTCCACAAGAAGTCCTGATATGGTAACTTTTGCCTGCCAAGGATGCTGTTTCACCTTGTCCGTATCAAACCAGTTGATACCGCCTGTTCCGCCCATCACCAGCATCTTTCCTCCCCAGAGTGTGCAGGCTGCTGCATCGCTGAACTCATTGCTCTGTAATCCATTGTCCGAGAAGTACTTGTTGATAGTTCCTTTTTCTGTATTTACCTGGTTTAAACCACAGGAAGTTCCTATCCAGATTCTGCCCTTGTAATCTTCTATGATGCTGGCTACGCTGTTGTCTGAAAGTCCAAGTTCTGTGTTATAAATCTTCGGATGAGCATATCCCTTCTTCGGATCATAGCAGATTGCGCCGTCTTCAGTGCCAAACCATACGCGATTCTTGCAGTCAGAATAAACGCAATGTGAGAAACAGCCCTTGTTCAGACAGTTGACGCCACCGAAAGTGGAAGTCCAGCTATTCTTCTGCTGGTCATAGCAAGCCAGACCTACAGAAGTGGCAACGAAAATCCGCTTACCATCTTTGGAGATGCTGAGTTTCACGAGGTAATCGTTAGGAATACTATTCTTTTTCAGGTTGTTGTCGGCACCATATAGTGCTTTCCATTGCTTGATGCTTCCATCTGGAGAAAGGCAGAAAAGTCCTTCGCCCATGGTGGCAAACCAGACATTTCCCTGTGGGTCTTCCTGGATATCAAAGATGCCCGCCTGGTTTCCAATGCCTAGGCTGAATGGATGGAAAGACCCCCCCGCATCTATAAATCCGATGCCGTCAGTATAGGTTCCTACCCATGTTCTGCCTTTCTTGTCTTTGCAGAGTGCCAGTACCGTGGTGTTGCTTAATAAATGGCTGTTGATGCTACCGGTTTTTATGTCAAAGAGGTAAAGACCATCCTTGTCGGTGCCCACCCAGACTTGATTGCCCTGGTTGGCACACAGACTTGTGATGCTGTTTTCGCCTATCACATTGCGGTTGCCCAAACGGTAGCCCATATAGTTGAAATCGCATTGAGCCTGCGACTGCATGAATACGCCCTTCTGGAGCATACTCACCCAGATGTTTCCCGTAAAATCTTCTATAATGCTGGTAATCTTGCACTTGGCAAGATTTACTTCACGGCTGAACAGAGGATTATTTTGCAAGAATCCTGTTACAGGATTATACACGAAGATACCCATACCATCGCAACCGATAAACAAGCGCTGGTCGCGGCTGATATAGATGTTGTCAATAGGAAGATTGCCTATGCCGGCTATCTTGGTGAAGATGGTTGAACCTGCCTTGAGAAGGTAAATACCATCATTCTTGGTAGCAAGATAAATGTTGCCCTTGTTGTCTTGCCTGATATCTTTTGCTTCCAGCGTTTCTGCTCCAGGAATCTGTTTGGTCAGTTTCCCTTTCTTGTCGGCACGGTATAGTTTGCCGTTCTCCAGGATAATCCAAAGTCTATCCTGTTTATCTTCCAGAATCTTATGTATGAATTTCAGGTTCTCCACTTCGCCCTTCATAGCATAGCATACTTCTGCATTTTCTTTCTTGAGCATAATTCCATATCCCGATGTAACTACGGCAATATCGTTGTTTTTCAGACGATAAACCTGGGTTACATAGGTGCTGAAAGGCTGGTTCTTGGAGTCGAGCAGCGGAATATTGGCAAAACTCTTTCCATTATATAAAAGGAGAGAGTTGTTTGTACCCAACAGAATATGCCCCTGGATATCTTGTGTAATACAGTTGATGTAATTGCTGCTCAGTCCTCTGTGGTCTTCCTTGGTTTTTCTGATGGTCGTAAAGTTATAGCCATCATAGATATTCAAGCCGTTACGGGTGGCAATCCAAATGAAACCATTTGAATCCTGGAACACCTGAGTGGCAAAGTTGCTCGAAAGCAGGTTGTCTGAATTGAAAAGTTTTCCTCGCTGCGCCATCATGTTCTGCGCAGTGAGACAGAAGATAAACATCAGTAAAAGACCGATGTATCTCATTGTTCTGAGGTTTGATTTCATGGAAATCATCATGATTCTTGGTTTCATTGTCTTTTGGCTTTTTTATATTCGTTTGCAAAAGTACAAAATAAATGGGAGAATAATGCACGGAAATGTATGTTTTTTATAGGAAGATACTAAAAAGACGTTAAAATGTTACATAAAGTAAAGATGATGTTACATGTGGTACAAGAGAAAAACTATTGGTTACTTATCATAAAGTATATATGAAAGATTAGGAGTATCTTTGCATCGGTTTTTTAAGTTGTATATTTCAGAACATTTAGGTTAGTTAGGTTTATACATAATAGGTTTGTAGATAGGTTTAGAATTTCTAAAAGATTTTGATATTATGGTTTTTATATAGAATCATGATTAATTGGTTTTCGGGAATGGTGCGTAGTGATTACGCGCCATTCTATTTTAAAAGACCAGCATCCTTTTCTGTAAACTGGAACCTGGCAATCCTTCATGAAAAAATAAAGTGACTGACAAATAATGATAAATCTAAAAATAATTATAACAATGAACAGAAAGAAAATGTTACTATCACTCGCTATGGCTATGCTGTCAATGGCGGGACTGGCTGCCGATAATCTGCCGGCACTTCGTGTGCAGGGTAAGAATCTGGTGGATGCCAATGGTAAAACTGTGGTTCTTCATGGTGTGATGGATACGCCTAACCGTTATTTCAATGGTAACCGTTGGGGTACGGGTGGCTATGAAGTAGGTGATGAGACTCCTTGCTTGAATTATTTCGAGAAGATGTTCACAGCTATCACCGACAAGAGCCAAGGTGCTTATTGTACGGTTTTCCGTCTTCACATGGATCCTTGTTGGACTAACTATAATGCGCCAGCAGGAACCCAAGAAAACAACATCCAGTATTTTAGTGAGAAACGCTATAAGAATTTCTTGAGCAGACTCTATGTCAAATTAGTACAGAAAGCCTTGGCTCATGGTCTCTATGTCATTGTTCGCCCTCCTGGCGTTTGTCCCCAGAATATCAAGGTGGGGGATGAGTATCAGACTTATCTGAAAAATGTGTGGAAAATCTTCGCTTCCAATTCAATCATTCAGAAATATGCAGGACAGGTGAGCATCGAACTAGCCAATGAGCCAGTGCATGTGCAGCTTGCCGATGGTACCAACTCCGACAAAGCCCTCCATGATTTCTTCCAGCCGGTAGTAGATGAGATCCGAAGCACAGGCTTCAAGGGTATCATTTGGGTGCCAGGTTCGGGTTATCAGAGCCAATATACGGGTTATGCCAAGTATCCTATCACCGATAGTGAGAACAACTTCTCTTATTCCGTGCATGTCTATTCCGGCTGGTATGGCAACATGACAGATGCCAACTGCGACCACAATACTTTCATTCGCAACTTCCAAAACCAGGTTCCTATGGTGACCTCCAAACCTATCATGGTGACGGAGATAGATTGGAGTCCTAATGATCCTGATAGAGCTAACGAAGGACACTACAATGAGTGGAAACAATGGGTGGCTCCGAATTTCGGCACTTGGGCAACTGGTTCTACCTCGAAGTGGGGTATGGCATGGAAGGCAGTGCATGACCATTTTGGTAATATCGGCATGACCATCACTCATCCACAAGAGTATTACGACATTGATGAGTATCTGAAGACGGGAAAGGTACAGCCTGGTTTGCAAAATGCCAAGAAACATGGTCTCTTTGAGGAGTGCTGCTCCTATGCTTGCTTCAACTGGTACAAGGAATGGTATTTGAAACAAAATACAACAGGAATTAAACAAACAGAAACCCAGGCAGACGTGGTTTCCACCTTATATTATAATATAGAAGGAAAAGAGGTAGAAAAGCCAACTGCTGGTGTTTATATAATAAAACAACTGTTAAGTAATGGAAAAATACGTTCTCGCAAGGTTTTTCTAAAATGATAAACTTTCTGTTACACCACGCAAAGTGAGTTTCGAAAGAAATCCATACCTTTGCCGCCGTGAATAAACAGTTTTTGTGCACGCCTAAATTTTTAAAGCATAAATCAAAAATGAATAGAACATGATTGAACAAGTGTTAACAATGAAACGGACAGCAGCCTTATGCTTGATGGGGGCTTTCTGCAGCTTGAATGTTCAAGCCCAGAAAATCCATGTCAAGGGTAATCTTGTTGACGGTACAGGTGAACCTCTGATAGGTGCCACTGTAAAAGTAAAAGGTAATGCCAGCGTCGGTACGGTCACCGACTTTGACGGTAACTTCAGCATTGATGTGCCTTCTGAAAACTCTTCTCTCGTATTTACCTACGTAGGTATGAAGACCAAGGAAGTGAAAATCGGTAAGAAGAGAGAGTTCAAACTCTCATTGGAAGATGACAACGCTATCGGCGAAGTCGTAGTCGTAGGTTATGGTCAGCAGAAGAAGGCATCTGTCGTGGGTTCTATTGCACAGACCACAGGTGAGGTGCTGGAACGTGCTGCCGGTGTCAGCGACATTGGTGCTGCCTTGACGGGTAACCTTCCTGGTGTGGTAACTGTTCAGGGCAATGGTATGCCTGGTGAGGAGGAGCCACAGATCATCATTCGTGGTGCTAGTTCTTGGAACAACAGTGACCCTCTCGTCCTAGTCGATGGTATCGAGCGTCCTATGAGTAGTGTAGACATTGGTTCTGTAGAGAGCATCTCCGTATTGAAGGATGCATCTGCCACTGCCGTTTATGGTGTGAAGGGTGCCAATGGTGTCATCTTGATTACTACCAAGCGTGGTAAGGAAGGCAAGGCTAAGATTGATGTAGGCTTCAACGCTACATTGAAGGCTCCTTCTAAGTTGCCTAACAAGTATGATTCATACGATGCCTTGATGTTCCGCAACAGGGCAGTGGAGCATGAGTTGGGTGTTTCTCCTGAATCTTGGTCTTACATCCGTCCTCAATCATTTATTGAGAACTATCGTAACCAGACCACACAAGAGCAGCGCGAGCGTTATGCTAACGTGGATTGGCAGGATGCCCTCTTCAAGAAGAGCGCCATGTCATATAATGCCAATGTCAATGTGAGCGGTGGTACAAGCTTCGTGAAGTATTTTGCTTCTGCCGACTTTGTACACGAGGGTGACCTCTTCCGTGAGTATGATAACGGACGTAACTATAACTCTGGCTATGGATACAACCGTATCAATGTGCGCAGTAACTTGGACTTCTCTATCACTAGAACTACTACATTAAAGGTAAATGTATCTGGTTCTAATGGTGTGCGCAAGGCTCCTTGGAGCAACATGAGCAATAGCGAGTGGCAGATAGGACAGCAGTGGGCTGGTGCTTATAACATCGCTCCAGATGTATTCTTGCCTCAGTATAGCGATGGCTCTTGGGGTTATTATCCAAATGCGTCTAACGTAAGTAACTCTGCTCAGAACCTCGCCATCGGTGGTACAGCGCAGGCTACTACTACTCGTATCAATACCGACTTTACCTTGGAGCAGAAACTCGACTTCATCACCAAGGGCTTGAACTTGCGTGGTACCGTTTCTTGGGACAACGTGTTTGTTGAGACGAGCCGTGGTATCAATGACTTGAACAATACAGCTCAGACCAAGTATGTTGATCCGGAGACTGGCAATATAACATATGGCCAGATATATGAGTCAAACAATAAGTTCGACTGGAAACAGGGCGTTAACTGGAGTACTTCAGGTGGTTCGGTTGATAACAACCAGACTGTTCGCAATCTTTACTATCAGTTGCAGCTCAACTGGGCTCGCAAGTTCGGACAGCATGATGTTACAGCCATGGGCTTGTTCTCTCGTCAGGAGAATGCACGTGGTAGTGTGATGCCTACTTACCGTGAGGACTGGGCATTCCGTGCTACTTATAGCTATGCTGGTCGTTACAACATCGAGTATAACGGTGCTTACAACGGATCAGAAAAGTTTAGCAAGGACAATCGCTTCGCCTTCTTCAATTCTGGAGCTATCGGTTGGACCATCACTGAGGAGAACTTTATGAAGAATCTTCGTGACAAGCACATCATTGATATGTTGAAGTTCCGTGCATCTTACGGTGAGATTGGTGATGATAACCTGGGCGATCCATTCGACTCTTCTCGTCGTTGGCTCTACATGAACCAGTGGGCATACGGAGGCAACACAGTGATGGATCTTGACCATACCAACAGTATCTACACATGGTATCGCCAGAATACATTGGGTAATAAAGATGTGAAGTGGGAGACTGTGAAGAAGACCAACTTCGGTATTGATTATGGTTTCTTGGGTGGTTTGATTACCGGTTCGCTCGATTTCTTCTGCGACCGTCGTAACGACATTTTGATCTTTGGTGATAACCGCTCCATCCCATCTTACTTTGGTACTACAGCTCCTACTATCAATAAGGGTAAGGTTCGTACCAGTGGTTACGAGTTGGAGTTGAAGCTCAACAAGAAATTTGCCAATGGCATCCGCCTCTGGGGTAACTTCAATATGACCCATGCCAAGAACAAGGTGCTCTTGAAGGATGACGCTCAGCTCACTCCTAACTATCAGAAGGAGGCTGGCTACTCTATGGGTCAGTATCGCTCATACATTGATCGTGGCTTTATCAACGACATCGATGACTTGATTGGTTCTCCAGCTCATGAGTCTAATGACAACCACCGCTTGGTAGGCGATTACTACATCGTAGACTTCAATGGTGATGGTGTGGTAGATAGCAAGGACTCAGCTCCAGTAGGTTATAGCTCAAGCCCTCAGAATACATACAATGCCACTATCGGTATCGAGTATAAGGGCTTCTCTGCTTTCGCTCAGTTCTATGGTGTAACCAATGTAACTCGTGACGTAACCTTGACAAGCTTTGGCAATAAGTTGGACAATGTTTATGACACTGGTACTTGGTGGGACAAGAATGAGTCTTCTCCAGAATCTATCATTCCTCGTTGGGGTGCTACCCAGTCTGATTACAGCAATGGTACTCAGTTCCTCTATGATGGTTCGTACATCCGTCTGAAGAACGTAGAGATTGCTTATACTTGGACCAAGGGATGGATCAAGGCTCTCGGTATGAACTACCTCAAGGTATACTTGAATGGTAACAACCTCTGGCTTTGGACTCGTATGCCTGATGACCGTGAGGCTAACCTCGGTGGTGGCGGTTTCCTTGGAGCATATCCTACAGTACGCCGCTTCAACTTAGGTGTTAAATTCTCATTGTAATATTAAAATGAACATTCAAATGAAAAATAAGATAAAGAATTTTTTGTTGATGGGATGCGTCTCGCTGGCTCTCGGTACCTCGCTCAACTCTTGCCAGGACTATCTTGACAAGGAGGCCGATTCTACAGTCTCAGAAAATGACGCATTTGTAAACTTCCGTAACTTTCAGGGTTACGTAGAGGAGATTTACAACTGTATCCCTGATAAGGAAAAATGTAACTGGTGTCCTTCTTGGAACTGGGGTGATGATGAAATCTTCAACCCAGAGGCTGATGGCCGTATGACACACCAGGTAGACTTGGGCAACTTCCGTGCTTGGCAGACCACTGGTAACTGGCTTTACAAGGATGGCAGCAACCCTACATCTACAGATAAGTTCAACCACTCACTTTGGCCACATGCTTGGTATTGCATTCGTAAGGCTAACCAGGGCTTGGCTAATCTCGATAAGTTGGTAGCTAGCAAGGCAGAGAAAGACCTCATTGCTGGTCAGCTTTACTTCTTCCGTGCATGGTGGCACACTGAGTTGATGCAGTACTTTGGTGGTTTGCCATACATTGATACCTATTTGGATCTCAATTCAGAGCTCAATTTGCCTCGTCTCTCTTATCAGAAGTGTGCAGAGAAGGCTGCTGCTGATTATCGCAAGGCTGCCGATCTGTTGCCTATCAACTGGGACAATGAGTATGATGGTGCTGCCACACAGGGCAAGAACGACCTTCGTATCAACAAGATCATGGCACTCGGTTATCTGGGCAAGACTTATCTCTGGGCTGCCAGCCCATTGATGAAGGATGGCGCACAGGTAGGAGCTAGCAAGAATGGCAAGACATACGACTATGATGAGGAGTTTGCCAAGAAGGCAGCTGAGGTCTTCGGTGAGTTGCTCACATTGGTTGAGGGTGGCCAGACACAATATGGGTTGGCTGAGTTCAAATATAAGGACATCTACAATCATGAGCGTTCTGCCGATGCTAACTCTTGCTTCTCTGATATCTTCTATACCAAGAAGCAGAACTGGAAAATGCCTGGATCTATTGAGGCTATCTTCCGTGGTCCATCTTCAGACTTCAACGGCTCTAACTGGAATACCTCTAAGGTGTTTGGCCCTAAGGTACAGAAAGTGGTTGGACATGACAATGTGATTCACCAGCCTACAGCTAACTTGATAGCTGCTTACGGTATGGCTAATGGTGAGCCCGCTTACATCGTAGAGAATGGCAAGTTGGTTCCTAACATAGCAGGTGGTTTCGATCCTACTCATCCATATAAGAACCGTGACCCACGCTTCTATCACGACATCGTGTTTGATGGCTTCAAGTATCTGAATGGTACTCCTGGTCAGTGGGCTAACTTGCAGTACTGCCAGTTGTATACAGGTGGCAATATGCGTCCAGTGGCTAATGGCAGCCGTACAGGTTACTTCATCCAGAAGTTGGTGCCTCATACATGTAATGAGGTGGATCGCGACTACGATTGGGGTTCAGCATTCCACTGTTACTTGCCATATATGCGTCTGGCTGACATCTATCTGATGTATGCTGAGGCTTGTGCTGCGTTTGGTGGTGCTTCTGGCAAGGCTACTAACTTTAGCAAGACTGCTGAGGATGCCATCAATACCCTTCGTGATCGTTGTGGCGCTGGTCATGTGGCTCCAGAGTATGTAGCTGATGCACATAAGTTCATGGACGAGGTTCGCCGTGAGCGTGAGGTGGAACTTGCTTTCGAGGGCTTCCGTTTCAACGACTTGCAGCGCTGGTTGCTCCTGACCGAGGCTCCTTACAATGTAAAGTACTCTGATGAGTTTGACCGTGTGGAGGGTGCCGATTTCTACAAGGAGAAAGACCCAGCTGATGCTCAGGTGGCTAACTTCCGCCAGGAAAAGATCTTGACTCGTCACTTCACAGCCAAGCACTATTGGTTCCCATTGCCTATCAAGGATGTTTATCTCTATCAAGAGCTTAGTCAGAATCCTGGTTGGTAAAATAACATTATATAGAAATACTAAAATAAGAATGATAGTATGAATTCAAAATTCAAATCATATAATTCAAAGTTCCTGTTGGCAGGTCTTGTGTCATTGGCTCCTATGGCTGCCGATGCCAAAACTGCTGCTGAGAACGAAACCGATACCGTTGCTGCCGACAAGGAGATGGTCAATGTGGCTTATCGCAAGGTAGCCAAGGGTGACATCTTGGGCGGCGTTTCGGTAGTCGATGTAGAGGGATTGATGAAGAAAAACTACCACACTTATAGCCTTGACAACATGCAGGGCTACGTGGGTGGTTGGAATGGCAACTCTCTCTGGGGCATGGATGCTGACAATGCTGGATACTTGGTATTGGTAGATGGTGTGCCTCGTGAGGCAACCAACGTGATGCCTAGCGAGATTGACCAGATTACATTCCTCAAGGGTGCGCAAGCTGTAGTGCTCTATGGTAGCAAGGCAGCCAAGGGTGCTGTGCTCATCACCACTAAGCGTGGCAAGAACGATGGCTTGAAGGTTGAGGTGCAGGCTAACGCTGGTCTCAATGTGGCTAAGTCATTCCCAGAGTATCTGGGCTCTGCTGAGTATATGACTCTCTACAACGAGGCTCGTGCCAATGACGGTTTGACTCCTCTCTACTCTGCTGAGGATATCTACAATCATGGCTTGGGTGCCAACCAATATCGTTATCCTAATCTCGATATGTACTCTTCTGACTATCTTCGCAAGATGAATAGTCGCTACGAGGCTACTGCTGAGATTAGTGGTGGTGGTAAGCGTGCTCACTTCTATAGCAACATCAACTATTATCGTCAGGGCGACTTCCTGAAGTTTGGTGAGGCTAAGAACAATAACATTCAGCGTTTCAGTGTACGTGGTAATGTAGATGTCAACATCACAGATGACATCAAGGCTTGGGTCAACTCCAATGCCACATTCTATGATTCACATTCTGCTATTGGTGATTATTGGAATGCAGCTGCTACTTGGCGTCCTAACTTCCCACAGAATGCTAGTCCATTGATCTCTACAGACATGATAGCTCCTAATGCCAAAGCTGCTTGGGACTTGATGAGTGTGGCTAAGCTGGTGGATGGCAAGTACTTCTTGGCTGGTACACAGGCTAACTCTTCTAACATCTTCGCAGATTACTATGCTGCTGGTAAGAGCAAGTATACTAGCCGCCAGTTCCAGTTTGATACAGGTGTTAACATCAATCTGCACAAGTTGTTGCAGGGCTTGTCTTTCGAGACTCGTTTCGCAGTAGACTATGCTACCTCTTACACCACATCTTTCAATAATAGCTATGCCATCTATATCCCAACATGGTCAAACATCGACGGCAAGGATATGATCGTAGCTTTGAAGAAGGAAGGTGAGGATAAGAAGTCTGGTGTACAGAACATCGCTAATAGTGTGGACAATCAGACCATGCTCTTCTCTGCTCAGTTCAATTACGCCAATACATTTAATAAGGTACATAACCTCTCTGCGATGTTGATTGCCTCTGGCTTCCAGCAGTCGAAGTCTGGACAGTATCATAAGAACTCAAGTGCTAATCTTGCCTTGGATGCATCTTATGATTACGCCAAGACTTATTATGCAGACTTCGGCTTGGCAGCTATCCACTCTGCACAGTTGGCTCCAGGTCATCGTGTAGGCTTCTCTCCTTCACTTTCATTGGGTTGGAGACTCAAGAACGAGAACTTCTTGAAGAACAGCAAGGTGGTAGACGATATGATGATCAGTGTATCTGGTAGCATCATCAACGAGGATATTGACTTGGCAGTAAATGACAACAGATACTATCTCTATGACACCAACTGGCAGACAGCTGATGGTTATGGATGGTATGATGGTTCTGCTGGCAAGTACACATTCTCTAAGCGTTCTGCCAACAAGGATCTCGACTTCATCAAGCGTAAGGAACTTTCTGTCAACTTCAAGACTTCTTTGTGGCAGCAGATGGTAACATTGGATGCTAGCTTCTTCGTTAACTCGATGGAGGGTTATCTGATTTCTACTCCAACGTTCTATCCTTCTCACTTTAAGCCAGGCTATCCTGATGCTTCATTCATGCCTGTGCTCAACTTTAACAATAATCGCCGCATCGGTTTCGACTTCGCAGCTAACTTCAATAAGAAGGTGGGTGATGTAGACTTGCAGCTCGGCGTAACAGGTACTTATTATAACACCAAGGCTACCAAGCGTGATGAGATGAACGCATGGGATTACCAAAACCGTGAGGGCAAGGCTCTCGATGGTATCTGGGGTTATAAGTTTGCTGGCTTCTTCCAGAGTGAGGAAGAAATCAAGAACTCTCCAGACCAGAGCCGCTTGGGTAGTGACGTGAAGCCTGGCGATATGAAGTATGTGGATGTAAACGGTGATGGCAAGATCGACTCTTACGACCAGGTGTTCCTGGGCAAGGGTGGTTGGTATGGCTCTCCATTCACATTGGGTGTAAACCTCACTGCTAAGTGGAAGAACTTCACATTCTTCGCCCTCGGTACTGGCAACTTCGGTGCTTATGGCTTGAAGAACAATTCTTACTGGTGGGTAAAGGGTGACGGCAAGTACTCAGCTGTGGTTCGCAATCGCTGGACTAAGGCAACCAAGGAGACTGCTACTTATCCACGTCTTACCACACTCTCAGGTAGCAACAACTATCAGACATCAGACTTCTGGATGTACAGCACAGACGCTTTCCGCTTGGCTAAGGTACAGATTACATACGACCTGCCTAGCACGCTCTTCCAGAAGACTTGGCTTAAGGGCTTGTCTGCTTATGTAAGCGGTGCCAACTTGCTCACTATCTCTAAGAACCGTGAGGTATTGGAGATGAACATAGGTAGTGCTCCTCAGACACGCTATTATAATATAGGTGTGAAGGCTACATTCTAATCATTATTAAATGTATACAGAAATGAAAATTAATAAGTTATTTATATTAGCTGCATTGTCACTCTCGTTGGTGTCTTGCTCAGATCTCTTTGAGCCTGCACAGGAAAACAACCGTAGCTTGGACGAGATTTACGAAGAGCCTACTTATGCTCAGGGACTTCTCGGCTATGCTTATGCCGTGCTTCCTTATAATACCAAAAGTGTAACTGATGTGGCAACCGATGATGCTGTAAGCAATGATTTGTCTAACAGCTACCTGAAAATGGCTACTGGTTCTTGGGCTGCCAATAATGACCCTATGAGCAAGTGGACTAGCTGTCGTGCTAGCATCCAGTACTTGAACATCTTCCTTCAGGAAGTGGACAAGGTAGACTGGGCTAAGGACAAGGGTGCGCAGCAGATGTTCTGTGAGAGCCGTAAGGGTGAGGCTTATGCCTTGAGAGCTCTCAATATGTATTATCTCTTGATGAACCATGGTGGTTGGACTGAGGATGGTCAGCTCCTGGGTGTGCCAAACTTGACAAAGCCAGAGGATACTTCTTCTGATTTCAATCAGCCACGTGCCACATTCCAAGCTTGCTTGGATCAAATCTATAGCGACTTGGACCAGGCTGAGCAGTTGCTGCCTTTGGACTACAATGATTTGACTAAGTCAGATCCTGTGCCAGAAAAATACACTGCTATGGGTGTGGACAACTATCAGGACTATAACCGTGTATTGGGTTCTCTAATGCGTGGTCGTGTGAGCGGTCGTATCGCCAAGGCTATCCGTGCACAGGTTTCTCTCCTTGCTGCCAGCCCTGCTTTTAATAAAGGTACCAATGTGGATTATAAGCGTGCTGCTGATGATGCAGCCAGCTTGCTCGACTTGATAGGTGGCGTAAGCGGCTTGTCTGAAACAGGTAATTCTTGGTATGCTCAGACTGCGGAAATCGGCCAGCTGCAGTCTGGTGAATGTCCTAAGGAAATCATCTGGCGTGGTAATAAGACTAATGGTGCAGATGATTGGGACCTCGGTTTGAACCAGGAGGCTGATAACTTCCCTCCATCTCTCTATGGTAAGGGACGTATCAATCCTACCCAGAACTTGGTGGATGCTTTCCCTGCTGCCAATGGTTATCCTATCACAGATGAGCGCAGTGAGTATGATGACTTGGATCCTTATAGTAATCGTGATCCACGCTTGGATCTCTACATTATCTATAATGGCTGCAAGTATAAGGGTGCAACCATCAATACCGACATCACCACTGCCAACAATGACAATGGACTGAATAAGATTGGTAACTCTACACGTACTGGTTACTATATGAAGAAGCTTCTTCGTGAGGATTGTAATCCTAATCCAAATGCCAAGAACGCACAGTATCACTATCCTGTGTATATCCGCTATACCGAGATTTTCTTGGATTATGCTGAGGCTGCCAATGAGGCTTGGGGACCTAAGGGCAATGGCACACATGCTTATTCTGCATACGATGTGATCAAGGCTATCCGTCATCGTGCAGGCATCACAGATGATTCTTATCTTGATGAGTGCGCTAACGACCAGGTTAAAATGCGTGAGTTGATTCGCAATGAGCGTCGTATTGAGCTCTGCTTCGAGAACAAGCGCTTCAATGACCTCCGCCGCTGGAAGGCTCCTATCAATGAGGCTGTTCATGGCGTGGAGATTTCTACAGAGGCTGGTATTCCACAGTTCAAGGATATCACAGTAGAGGAAAGAAAATACGACGACTATATGTATTACGGTCCTGTGCCACAGACTGAAATCCTCAAGTGGGATCAGTTGAAGCAGAATGCAGGATGGAAAATTACAAACGACTAACATTTTATAATGATGAAAACTATGAAGATGAATAAATATTTCTCAATGGCTGCACTCGGAGCCTTGGCTCTGACTTTTGGCTCTTGTGAGAACGGCACGCCTGAGTTTGACGACTACGAGGGTGGCACATCAGTCTACTTCGCCCACCAAAACGTGGAGCGTGTATTGGTGTTGGGCAATGACGAGACTCGCGACAATACCAAGGACAACGAGCATATTATCAACATCGTGTCTACCATGGGTGGTGCTTACAATGGTAAGGACATCACACTGGATGTGGCTGTAGATAATTCGCTTTGCGACAACCTCTATTTCTCTGATGGCGTATCTCCTGTAAAGCCTATGCCTGCAGAGTATTACACCTTGGCAGGTAACACCATCTCTTATGGTGGCAACTTGCAGGGTAGATTACAGGTGAAGCTCAACGATGCTTTCTTTGCTGATCCTGCCTCTGTAAAGAATACTTATGTTATCCCTCTGATCATCAAAGATCAGAAGGGTGCTGGCAAGATCTTGACGGGTACTCCTTTCCAGGAGGGTGAAACTCCTGCGCTGACTAATAGCGATGCGTGGAAGACATTGCCTAAGAACTATGTACTCTACTGTGTGAAGTATATGAACCCTTGGGCTGGATTCTATCTGCGCCGTGGTACAGATAAGATTACTGAGAATGGTCAGACCACAGAGGAGAAGCGTGAGGGTGCAACTATTGAGAAGGACGAGGTTTGCCAGATTACTACCAAGAGCCTTACAGAGGCTATCTATCCTCTCACAGTCAAGAGAGTTGTGGGCAAGGATGCTGAGGGTAAGGATATCCTCAAGTCTTATACTTGCAACTTGAAGCTTACCTTTGCTAACGATGGTACTTGCTCTGTTTCTTCCGAGACTGAGGGCGTAACTGCTACTGGTACAGGTAAGTTTGTGGAGAAGGGCGCTAAGCTGGCTTGGGGCAACAAGGATCGTGACATCCTGACTCTCCAGTATACCGTAGACTTCGGTGCTGTCAAGGTAGAGACAACCGACCAGTTTGTAGCTCAAACTCGTGGTAATACCAATGGTATTGTTACTTTCGATACTCAGTATATCGTAAAGTAAGCTGCGGTAATTATCAATTAAGTATCATCTAATAATAGGTAGATTATTATGAAATTGAAAAATATTAATTTTGGTTTAGGCTTGGTAGCTCTCTTGGCTTTGTCATCATGTGCTGATGACAAGTTCTCGGAGTACAGAACTGATATGACCAAGAACTTGAAGGAATATCAGTATCTTAACAACTACGAGCCTTTGAAGAAATATGTCGAAGACATGAAGGCTTCTGGCAAGTGCAATCCCGACTTTAAGTTGGGTATTGCACTGGCTGCGCCCGACTTCAACAAACAGGAGCTTGTATATTGCTTGGCTGGTAGCAACTTCGAGGAGATGACAGCAGGCAACGCCATGAAGTATGCTTCTTGTGTAAAAAATGATGGAACCTTTGACTTTAATACTGTTAAGGATTTCGTTACAAATGCACAGGATGCAGGTTTGACCATCTATGGTCATACGCTTGCTTGGCACTCTCAGCAGAACAATAAGTATCTGAACAAAATTATTGATGGCAGAGAGATTAAGGTAGACCCTAGTCAGAAGGTAGAGAAAACAGATTATCAGCTTGATTGCTCTACACTGACAAAATATGATTGGTCAGGTTCTCCAGAATCAGTAAAAACTGAGTGGAATAAAGATGGTGCAGTAGTTATTACTAATCCAGAGCCAATTGAACCTTTCTATAAACTCCAATATTGGTTGGTCAATGGAATCTCTTTGGATGAGGGAAAGGATTATAAACTGACTATAGAATGTAAGGCTGAAGGCGCATCTGATGCCAACATCCACTTTAAGTTGGGTAGTTGGAGTGGTGGAGATGAGCAACAATTCACGATTCCTGTAGGTAAAGGATATCAGAAAGTTGTTTTGTCTGTATCTCCAAAAATGGCAAATAATGGCATTATGTTCCAACATGGAGACTTTGCTGGTAAGATTTATTGGAAGTCTGTAACCATCTCACATTCTGAGGCTCCTGCTATGGAAATCTTCACAGATCAGGTTTCCAATGGTAATCTTGATTCAAGTAAGCCTACATCATGTTTTGTGGTTCGTGAAGCAGGTAAAAAGGATGTCGCTGGTACGCCAGTGGCTGGTGGACCAGAGGGTAAGAACTGCATCGTTGTTCATGCTAATGCCAATGCTAGCACAGAGTGGGACACTCAGTTCTTCATCTATACTCCAAATAAAGCTTGGAGCAAGGACGAACAATATAAGGTTACATTCTGGTACAAGGCTACAAAGCAAATAGGTGCAGATACTCAGTGTCATAACACTCCTGGAGGTTATATGCACTATCAATGCTTGAACCCTAATCCAACATTCACTACAGAATGGAAAAAGTATGAGTCTACAGGTAAAATTCCAGAGCAGGGTGATGGTATGCATGCTATTGCGTTCAACTTGAACAAGGGGAAAGAGAGCACGGCTATTGATTATTACTTTGCAGACATTCACTGGTACACTGTGGAGAAAGGTAATAAGATTCCTCTTACGGACGAAGAGAAGAAGGATACCTTAACTTGGGCAATGGGCAAGTGGATTGATGGTATGATGGAGGCTACTGATGGTTATGTTACATCATGGGATGTTGTGAACGAGGCCCTTTCTGGTGCCGATAAAGATGGTGATGGCAAGTTCGACTTGCAGTCTGCTAAACGAGGCAACGTTTCAGCTGATGATGCAAAGAACAATTTCTACTGGCAGGATTATCTCGGCGACATCGACTATGTTCGCACAGCCGTAGCTGATGCTCGCAAGAGTTTTGCCGCCCATAATGGTGACCCTAAGAAATTGAAACTCTTCATCAATGATTATAACCTGGAGAGCGATTGGGACGACAATGGCAAGTTGAGGAGTTTGATTCAGTGGATCAAGGATTGGGAGGCTGATGGCGTGACCAAGATTGATGGTATCGCATCTCAGATGCATATCTCTTGCTATGCTGATCCTAAGACTCAGGAAAAAAAGAAAAATCATATCGTCAAGATGTTGGAGTTGATGGCTGGAAGTGGCAAGCTTTGCAAGATTTCTGAACTTGATATGGGTTATGTCGATGCCGCTGGCAATAAAGTAACTTATGATCAGGTGACCGAGGAACAGCACAAGGAAATGCGTGACCTCTACACCTTCGTTCTCCAGAAGTACTTCGAGATTATCCCTATAGATAAGCAGTATGGCATCACTCAGTGGTGTGCTACAGATTCTCCTAAGGATTCAGGTTGGCGTCATGGTGAGCCTACTGGTCTCTGGGATCTCAACTATCTTCGCAAGCATACCTATGCAGGTTTCGCTGTAGGTCTTGGTGCTCCAGAATATTGGAAGGAAGCCAAGTAATTACTCTAAAAGACATTAGTTTTAGGTTTATCATACAAAGATTAACCGAAAAAAGATGTTAGTCGTTAAGGTTGGCTGTGTTGTGATGACACGGTCAACCTTTTTGCTTTGTAACATTTGTCTTGCAATATGTTAAATGTGAGTCAGTAAATAAAAAATAATTCTGATTTTTGAGGTTGTATCACTTCTTTTTTGTATCTTTGCGCTTAAATATCACTATAATGATATATAATGGCTATTTTATGGCTTAATGTTTACTTAAATGATAGTTAAGTATATGAAAGATTTGTATGAATATTCTACTCCGGAACTGGTGAGATTGTTGGGAAATCGCTTTAGGGAATACAGAATGCGATGCAATTTGACACAGAAGGAAGTGGCTGAACTGACAGGCATTGGTATGACTACTATCCACAAGTTTGAGAATGGATGTGCTAGAAACATTTCGCTTTCTACATTGATTCTCTTGCTCAAGGTGGTGGGACAGATCAATGCGCTTGATAACTTAATGCCCGAATTGCCACCATCCCCTTACTTGATGACCAAGGGAGATAAAAAGGTACAAAGAATTAGACACTGATAATAGCGAATGATTTATGGTTAAGACTTTAAAAGTAATCTTGTGGGATGAGGAAGTTGGTAGGTTGTCGTGGGACGACAAAAGGCAAATGTCCTACTTCACTTATAATCCAACTTTTGTGCATAGGGGTATTGATATATCTCCTCTATGGGCATCCATACGCAACAATAGAGGACTTATGCCTATTTGGGGAGAGGACCAGAGAATTTATCAAAAACTTCCTGCTTTCCTGGCTGACTCATTGCCTGATTCTTGGGGCAATCAGTTGTTTGATCTTTGGAGACAGCAGAATCATCTCTCCAATACGGAAATTTCTCCTCTTGATAAGTTGTCATTTATCGGTAGAAGAGGAATGGGTGCTTTGGAGTTTGTCCCAGAGTATGAGAGGAGTAAGAAATCAGAGAGGATTGATGTCAATTCCTTGGTTGCACTTGCTGAACGCATATTTACTGAACGAGAGGAGGCTCTGATTTTACCAGAGGAATCTCTTACCATGCAGTCGCTCTTGACTGTGGGAACTTCTGCTGGTGGCAGGCAGCCTAAGGCTATTATTGCTATCAATTCGGCTGATGGTGAGATAAGAAGTGGACAAATCTCGGATCTTGATGGATATGGTTACTACTTGTTGAAGTTTGGAAATGCTGATTTCAACTCTGCCGAACTAGAAATGACATACTACGAGCTTGCCGTCAAGGCTGGCATCAATATGATGCATTCTGAACTCTTGATGGTTGATGGCAGCAAGCACTTCATGACGCAGAGATTTGATAGAAAAGATGGGAAGAAGCTTCATACTCAAACTTTGGCGGCTATGTATCCTGAGGCAAATAGTTATGAGCAACTTATTTCTGTTTGCAGGTCGCTCCATTTGCCTGAGGCTGATTGTGAAGAGGTTTATAGAAGAATGATATTCAACGTGCTGGCAAACAATACTGATGATCACAACAAAAACTTCTCCTTCATGATGGATAGGATGGGTAATTGGCGGTTATCACCTGCTTATGATCTTACCTATATCCTCAATATGGGTGGAGTGCAGCCCAATCAAGACCACTGTATGTTTATCAGGTCCAAACTGCGTAATATTTCAAAAGAGGATGTCTTGCAATTTGCATTCGATAATGGTATTCGAAAGCCAGAAAGCCTGATTAATGATGTAAAGAATGCTTTGTTGCAATTTAGAACTGTGGCTGTAAAATATGCAGTGGATGAAAAATGGATAGGCAGAGTGGAGGCTACCATCCTTTCTCATTTGAAAGAATGGGGTGAGTATGAAGATGATAAACCGACGTTATCTGTAGAGATTAATGGTCATCAAGTGAGCGATGTACATATAGAGCAAGCCTACAAGGGCAACTTTCATTTGTGTGCAAAGATTGATGGCAGGGAAAAGAAGTTTGTGATAAGCAAAAACAAGAATGAGTTTTCCCTCATAGAGAGTATCGGAATCGCTAATCTTTCAGAGAAACAACTGTTGACTATGGTTGAAAAATTCCTATGTAAGTAAAGAAATAAAAATGGCACGAAAACGCACTTTTTCTCACTTTTTTTTCGAGAAAAAGTGCGTTTTCGTGCCAAAATCTTTCACATAGGCTCTGGCTGCATAGAGGGAATATTCCATAAATTATGTAAACGCTGCTCAAACGTAATGATGTTGATAAATCTGTATATTTTTCCTCTGTTTTGACCAAACATTTGGGGAATCTGGAACATTTTGGGCAAAAACATTTGGGGAATCTGGAATATTCGTTTATTTGACTTTTCCTGATTTCCTCTTCAAATAGGTTTGATGGTGTATCATTTTCGTTATAATGTTGGCTATCAAACCTATTTGGTACTTCTCACAAAGTGTAACTACTACAGCTACCGGTATTTCTAAGGTAGAGAATCTGAAGGTTGCTCAGGATGGCAAGTGCTTCAACCTCGCTGGTCAGCAGGTTGGTAAGGGTTACAAGGGCATTGTGATCAAGAATGGTAAAAAGATGGTTATCAAGTAATAGATGAGACGTTTTACAATGCTCGCATCGTACTATATATAATAATGTGAACGATGATGTAGAATCTATATAATATAAATATTAAACAAATGGTATAAAAAATCCCAGAATTGCTCTTCTAAGCGGTTCTGGGATTTATTATGTCTGATAGTTTGCCATGATGTGCTTCCGTTTGCCTACAGATATGGCTGCGTGGGGTTAAGAATATGACTGCATTGGGTTACGGATACGACTCCGTAGGCTAACGGAGACGTATCCTTCGGCTTGTCGAGATATCTGCGTCAGCTGATTGAGTCACTTGAGTTAGCTGATTGAACTACTTGGGTTAGCTGATTGAACTACTTGGGTTAGCTGATTGAACTACTTGAGTTAGCTGACTGAGCTATATCAGTATCCTGTAGTATTACATGTGTATTTTTTTCTAATTTAATGCCACATTTGCCACACTTACACTTAACTCTTTGATTATTAGAGGATAATGTGTGACAATAAGGGGTGTTTTTATTGTCACCTTATTGCCACCTATTACCACTTTTGGCATAAAATCAGCAAAATAACGGTGTTTTTGAGGGATTTGCTACGTCCCGACGCAGCAAAAGTTACGTCCCGACGCAGCAAAAGTTACGTCCGGACGTAGTAAAAGATACGTCGTGACGTAATTTCAGTGCGGGAATTCAATGGCAAGAAGTATAAAAATAAATCCCAGAATCGCTCTTCCAAGCAGTTCTGGGATTTATTGTGTCTGATAGTTTGTTTACCATTTAAAGAGGTGAGGAACAAATTCCTTGAAGCAGCGGCGCCAGGTGAGCCACTCATGATGAGTGCCTGGTGATACGTAAACATCGAGCTTGATGCCCAGTTCCTTCAACTGCTGTGCCATCTTCTCGGTACCGAAGTTCTCTTCCGAACCGCAGCCCATAAACATATAATGAATGTTTTTGTTGTATTTCTCTGCATCGGCAAAAACTCCATTGAAACAGGTCTTTACATCTACGCCAAAGAGTGCACCGCTAAAGGTGCCAAGGGCAGAAAACTTATCCATGTGAGGCAATACCGTATTGAATGTCTGGCAACCGCCCCATGACAAACCTGCCATCGCACGATGCTCACGGTCGGTATAAGTGCGAAATGTCTTGTCAACCATCGGAATCAGATCCTTGATAATCACATCATAGAAAGAAGCTCCATAGTGACTGCGCTCTTCATCTACATTCTTGCCTGGACGTGCAACGAAAGGCTTCTTTACATCGCCACTCTCCATGACAACAATCATAGGCTCAGCCTTGCCTTCTGCTATCAGGTTGTCCATGATGTGCTGCATCATTCCCTGCTTGCTCCAGCCCGTCTCGTCTTCGCCCATGCCATGCTGCAGATAGAGCACAGGATAGCGCTTGGTGGTGTTGGTTTCATATTCGGCAGGGGTGTAAACCATGGCGCGGCGGAACTGCTTCTGAGAGGCTGCATAGTAAGATACTGAGCGAACCTGACCGTGGGCTACGTCCTGCTGAGGACGATAGTAGTTGCCTTCTGCTCCTTCTGGTACTTCCAGACCGCCTGCTTCACGGCAGCAGCCGAAGTAGGTTTCGCTGGCAGGGTCAACTACCTGCACGCCATCTACATTCAGAAAATAGTAGTGGAATCCTACTACCAGCGGATCGCTCACGCCGTACCAGTCGCCATCCAAATCCTTTTTCATCTCATATTGCTTGCCGCAGATGTCGAAGATTACTTTCTTTGCCTCAGGAGCATGGAGCTTTACATAAGCTCTGCGGTCCTTATCTACACGCGGATAGTTGCTGTCTGGAATGATTCCCTGAAGGGCGAGCATCATGTTTGCATAGCGCTTGCCCATGGTGCGGTAGCTTTCTGCGATGAAGTGTAGACCGTCGCCACGCTGTGGACAGCCCTTTGAAGAAATGACGTGGGCTGTAGGAATGGTCTTGGCAATATCATCAACGATGGCGATATGTGCCCAGCATTTTCCGCCCATATCCTTCTGTACGGTTTCGCCTACGAGCAGAGGTACGTCTTCTGCCTTCAGATTCAAATCCTTCAAGATGTCGTTATAAACAGTCTTTACTCGGTTAGGCCAGTTGGCATCTCCGTTGTTGGTTTCGCCCTGATGCAGGAGAATGCCCTTGATAACACCCTGCTTCTTGGCTATTTTTGCCAGTTCTATCAGTCGGGCGTATGGATTTCCGTTGTACTGGGAAGCAAAGTTCTTCATCCAGTCGGGTTGTTTCTTGAGATAAGCCTTATAGGTACGCTTATCGAAGAGGTCGATGCTGGCTCCGCCCACGGCTACGGTGATGGTTCCCACCTTGATGCTGTCTGGCAGGTTATCCACCATCTTTCTTCCGAAATAGTCAACAGGAGTCAGTCCTGTAGAGGGTCTTGCCTGTGGCGGCACAGCGGTGTGCCATTGTCCCTTCTTCCATCCCGCCTTTTCATCATCCACGGCATACATAGCCTGGAATCTTGGGTTCACGCCCGTTCGGTCGATGTCTTCGATAGCCGCATTTCCTTCCATGTTCGACTGTCCGAAGCAGAGATAAATCTGAAAATTTGGATCAGGCTTTTCCTGGACCTTACTGCCCGTTTTCTGTGCCATCATGGGTAGGCACGCCATCGCGAGCATCGATGCTAAGATTGATAATCTGTTCATAGTTTATATTTAATTAAATTATTAGATTGATTTTCATCTTCTGTTCTGTTTGCAAAGTTATGAAAAGATTTCCATACGTGCTTTGTCTCATATATCAATAACTTTTCCCTTTGTTATATAATAAGGTGATTCTTTTTTCTCAGGTTTCAGAATATGTTTCATTTTGTTTCTTTTTGGGTAGATGTTATGTTTGATAAAGTATTTGTTACTTGAGATAAAATGCGTTTTAATGTTTTTATCTATTTTTGCGACGTGTTTCAGCATCCTTAATGAAATTTTTGAAAATTTAGGATGTAGAATATAATAATGTAGTATTAAACAACTGACTAGTAAGTAAAACTATTAATCTATTTTTAAGATGAAGAATTTAAAAATGATTGAAAAGCCGTTTGTTTTGCTATTCCTGCTCTGTTTGCTTCCTTTGGGAGTTTCGGCTCAGAGCATAGTAAAAGGTATAGTGACTGATCCAAGTGGAGAACCTGTGATTGGTGCTACTGTTAAAGTAGATGGTAGCAAGCTGGGTGTTATTACCGACTTGGATGGTAAGTTTAGCATTGATGCTGCACCTGATGCAACATTGACAATTACCTATGTGGGTATGGAGCCTAAGACCGTGAAAGCTGAGGCTGGTAAAACCCTTTCCATTACCTTGAAGGATGATTCTAAAGTTCTTAATGATGTCGTTGTCATCGGTTATGGCGTTCAGAAGAAGAGCGACCTGACTGGTGCAGTTGCATCTATCAAGAGCGATGACATCAAGGGTTTGTCAGCAACCGATGCCGGTGCTGCCCTCCAGGGTAAGGCTGCCGGTGTGCAGATTATCAACTCGGGTGGTCCGGGTGAGGCTGCCGATATCCGTATCCGTGGTTATTCTTCCAATAGTGGTAATATCGGTCCGTTGCTCATTGTCGATGGTCTGAAGGTGGATAATATCCAGTACCTGGATCCATCTATGATTGAAAGCATGGAGGTATTGAAGGATGCCGCTTCTGCTGCCATCTATGGTGCGCAGGCGGGTAATGGTGTCGTTATCATTACTACCAAGACGGGTGCTGCCAATGGCGGTAAGGCTCAGATTTCCTATAGCAGCAAGTTCACCATCCAGTCGTTGGGAAAGAGGGCTGATATCTTTGATGCTCCTGAGTATATAGAGTATCACAAGTATTTGGGCGACTTGAACGATGATCTTCTGAAGAAGAACAACTATAATGGTCAGAACACCAACTGGTATGACGAGGTGTTTGAGAACAGTCTGGCTCACCAGCATAGTCTCACCTTGCAGGCAAGTAACGGTAAGGGACGTTTCCTCGCCAGCTTGAATATCCTGAACAATGATGGTATCGTTAAAGGTAGCAAGGATACTTATAAGCGTTTCACTGGTCAGATCAATGCCGACTATGATATCTATAAGTGGTTGAACGTGACTACTAATACATCTTTTGAAAAGTGGAAGACCAAAGGTGTGACCAAGGGTTATGGTTCATTGCTGAACTCTGTGGTTTCTATCGATCCTTTGACTCCAGCTTATATCAGTAATGTGGAGGATTTGGCTCCTGGCATGAAGGCAAAGGTAGAAGCCGGTGGCCCAGTTCCAAGAGATCCAAGCCATAACAATGACTACTATGGTACTTCTAAATATGTAGAAGATGCTACTGGTAACCCTCTCTATCAGCGCGACCGTCATGACACATGGAATTCTGGTATCAATGTACGTGGTACCGTTGCTGCCAATATCAAGCCATTCAAGGGCTTTACATTTACTTCTCGCTTAGGTTATCGTATCACTCAGAGTAACTATCATAACTACGAGACTCCATATTGGTTAACATCTATGGCACATAGTGAAAACTATACCATTGAAGCGAATACCAATAATGGTTTGTACTATCAGTGGGAGAACTTTGCCAACTATTTGACAACAATCGGCAAGCACACTATTGGTGCCATGGCAGGTATGTCGTTTACCAAGAATCATTGGGATAACAGTTCCATCAGTTCTACAGGAGGTAACATACTCACATCTTATGAGCCAAACTTCCATTACATCAACTACTTGTTGGCTGATGCAACCAAGAATGTAGGTAACGCTCCTTCAGATGCCACAGAGTTATCTTACTTTGGCCGTGTATCTTACAGCTATGACAACCGTTACTTCATGCAGGTTAACTTCCGTCGTGATGCTTTCGATACATCAAAACTTTCAAAGAAGGCACGTTGGGGTAATTTCCCATCAGTTTCAGCAGGATGGGCTATCAGCAATGAGAAGTTCTTCAAGGACAATATAAGCCGTGATGCCATTTCTTTCTTGAAACTTCGTGGTTCTTGGGGTCAGAATGGTAACGTCAATATCTTGAGCGATTATCGTTATGCTTCTACCATAGCTCTTAATCAGAGTTTCTATCAGTATAATCCTTCTATCGGAGATGGTAAGCTGACTTTAGGTTCTAAGCCTTCTGGACTTGCTAACCCAGACTTGAAGTGGGAAACTTCAGAGCAGGTTGACCTTGGACTTGATGCGCGATTCCTTAACGACCGTTTGACTTTGGGCTTAGACTGGTATCGTAAGACAACCAAGGACCTCTTGATTGAAATCACTCCTATTCCAGAGATTGGTGTAAACAAGAGAGTTGTTAATACAGGTAAGGTACTTAACTCTGGTCTTGATTTCGAGTTGGGTTGGAGAGATCACATCAAGGACTTTAAGTATAGTGTGACCGTAAATGGTTCAACTCTGAAGAATGAGGTGAAGGAGGTTTCTAACCTTGTAAGCCGTTTGACCGAAATAGGTATCGATGGATTCAATAACCAGCTTAAGCCTACATTCGAGGCTGGCCATCAGGTATGGTATTTCCGTGGTTACAAGTATGCAGGTGTAGCCGAAGATGGTAGCGCTCTCTATTATAATAAGAATGGCGAAACAACTTCAGCTCCAACCGATGAAGATAAGCAGGATTTGGGCTCAGGTATTCCTAAGTTTACTTATGGTATTACTCTTAATGCAGAATATAAGGGCTTTGACCTCACCGTATTTGGAACAGGCTCTGCTGGCAACAAGATTTACAACTTGATGGTTTCTGCTGACCGTCCGTTGATCAATGGAATTGATACCTACTGGAAGGATTCTTGGAGAGCAGACCGCACCAATGCTAAATATCCTGATATGAAAAAGGTTGCTACAGACTGGAAGTTCTTCAGTTCTGATGCAGCTGTGTTCAGTGGCTCATATTTCAAGATCAAGCAGATTCAGTTGGGCTATACATTGCCAAAGGCTATCTCTAGCGTGGCAGGTATCAGCAATCTTCGTGTATATTGCTCACTGGATGATTTCTTCACCATCACCAAGTATCCTGGTGCTGATCCGGAGACCGCTTCTATGAATAGTGGCGCATCTCGTGGTTTTGATAATGGTACTTATCCAACTTCCAAGAAGGTGGTATTTGGTATCAATGTAACATTCTAACCTTTAATATTCAAAAACAATGAAGAAAATATTATTTTCAACAATATTGGCTCTTGCTGCCACAGGAACAATGACGCTCACGACATCTTGTGAGGATCAGCTTGACATAGAGCAGAAGGGTGTAATATATACCGAGAACTTCTATAAGACCGATGCTGATGCAGAGGCAGCCCTCGTTGCTGCATACGAAGGCTTTATGTGTAATGTGGTGGGACGTAACCACGATGGTGGTGGCCCAAGTATTTATACTCCATTGAAACTGATACTCAATGAGTGTGGAGACGATGTGTTGGCAGCAGGTGCCAACTCTGGTGATAATACGTTTGGTATCATGCTCAATCAGTTCTATTATGATGCTGAGGCTGAAGTGCCAAAGCATATGTACACAGGCCTCTATCACTCTGTATATACCTGTAACCTTGTACTCGATCACTTTGCCAAGGGTACTACCGCTGTGCAGAAACGTTGTGCCGCAGAGGCTCGTGTGCTTCGTGCTTATGATTATTTCCTGTTGGCTAATCTCTGGGGTACTCCACCATTGGTAACTAAAGCTCTGGATCCTACTGCACAGCCTTTTAATTGTGATAAGGATCCTGAGCATCCTATGAATCACCAACAGTTGATAGAGTGGATTGCGCAGGAATGTGAGAATGCTGCCAACGATTTGGATGAGCGTAAAAGTAAGGATGACAAGGATGGAGCAGTGAAGGTAACCAAGGGCTTTGCATGGGCTCTTGCCGGAAAGGCTTACCTTTTCGCCAAGCAGTATGACAAGGCTAAAATTGCCCTTAAAAAGGTTATAGACTCGGAGAAGTATGATCTTGTTCCTGGTGAGAAATATGCCGACAACTTCCATATCGAGGGTGATGCCAATGAGGAGAAGGTATTTGAAATCAACTTCGAGTATAATACAGGTAAGTCCAATTGGGGTGGTATGATTCAGCGTTCTAGCTGGATGGAGACCAACTATTGGGATTGGCGTGCTGATCACTTTGTGGTTTCTCCTAACAAGGTTTATTGTGGCGGCGTTGATGGCTGGGGTGGCCTTGGCGTGCCTCAGTGGTTTGGTGACGAGTTCTATAAAAATGATGGTGATCACTCTTATCGCTTGAATGCTACTTTAAAGCATATTGATGATGCGGTTTATCATATGCCTTACGGCAAGAAAGAAATCGATAATATGACTGACGAGCAGAAGAAAACCAGTGACAAGATTGGCATCAATGACCCTGTTCAGGGACTCTACGGCAACTCTACCTGGTTGGCGTTCAAGCAAATAATGAGAGCTCCTGATACTCAAGGTAAGAAATATGGTGATAACATTCGCTTGAATAATTATCTTGTCATGCGTTACGCTGAGGTTTTGCTCAATTATGCAGAGGCTTGTATTCAGACAGGCGATCTGGATGAAGCTAAGATATATATCAATAAGATTCAGGAGCGCGCCGGTTCAAAGACAGTCAGTGAAACTGTTGATATGGATGTGTTGATGAAAGAAAAGTCATATGAACTTTGGCTTGAAGGCTGTCGTTGGTTCGATATCATGCGATGGAATGATACAAAGGCCAAAGAGCGTTTGACTAAGGCTGGTACAGTCGTGCCACATTTGTTTGATAAGGTTTTCAGAGCTCCAAAGGCAGACGACCAGGATGTAACTTGGGAGCATGGATCAGAAGCAAACAGCCGTTTCTATACGACCAACACTCCTGAGACTAATTTCAAGGTAGGTTTCAAGGAGGGCAAGCATGAGTTCTTCCCTTATCCACAGACCGTGTTGGATAAGAACCCTAACCTGAAGCAGAATCCTGGTTGGTAATCATGAAGTTGTTTTGTTAATATAGTGTTTTTAGTTTAAAGAACTATAGATTGTTTGACAATTAGGGGGTGTTTTGAAAAAAAGCACTCCCTTTTTTTCTTCTTTAAAGGAATTTATGTATGAAAACATGGATGTGTGCCTTGATGCTGGCGTTATCGACAGGAGCTTCGGCTCAGAACCCGATTATCAGCGGACAGTATTCTGCTGATCCTACGGCTCGCGTGTTCAATGGGAAGATGTATCTTTATCCTTCTCATGACATTCCGAGTCCTATCGAGAAACTGAAGGAATGGTTCTGCATGGCAGATTATCACGTTTTCTCTTCTGCCAATCTTACAGAATGGAAGGATCATGGAGTCATCGTTTCGCAGGACAAAGTACCTTGGGTACAGGACGGCAGTTATACGATGTGGGCTCCTGACTGTGTGGAGAAAGATGGGAAATATTATTTCTATTTCCCTGCCGCTCCGAAAGGGGAGGAGAAGGGATTCGGAATAGGTGTGGCGGTTGCTGACCAGCCCGTAGGACCGTTTATGCCGATGTGGAAACCCATAGAGGGTGTGCACGGCATAGACCCTTGTGTGCTGATAGATAAGGACGGACAGGCTTATATCTACTGGGCGGGAGCTGGTTTGCACATGGCTAAGCTGAAACCAAACATGACGGAACTTGCCTCGGAACCCAAACTGGTAGAGGGATTGCCTGAGGGATTCAAGGAAGGACCATTTGCCTTCGAGCGTAACGGCAAATATTATTTCACCTTCCCTTGGGTACGTGAAAAGGATGGAACCGAAACGCTGGCTTATGCCATGGCTGACCATCCGATGGGACCTTTTACATTCAAGGGCATCATCATGGATGAGTCGCCTACGAAGTGCTGGACCAATCATCATAGCATCGTAGAATATCAGGGACAGTGGTATCTCTTCTATCATCATAATGATTATTCGCCTAAGTTCGACAAGAACCGCTCGGTGCGAATCGACTCTCTGAACTTCAATCCCGACGGAACGATACAGAAGGTGATACCTACGCTAAGAGGTGTGGGATTGACGAACGCTCGTTCGCGTATTCAGATTGACCGTTATTCTGCGTTGCAAGGCAAGGGTATTGGTATTGATTATCTGGATAAGAACAACTGTTTCGCCGGATGGAAGACTCTCTTCTCTAAATCGAATACTGCCCTTATATATAATAAGGTGGATTTCGGTAACGAGAAGGTGGAAGAAATCACCGTTCGTGCCAAGTCTTCAAAGGGCGGTGTGCTCGTAGTCAGAGCCGATGGCAAGAAGGGTAATATCATCGCTAAGGTGAAGATTCCGAAGTCGGCTGGCTGGAAGAATATCCGTGCCCAGGTGCTTCATGCTCCTCAGGGCGTTCATGATCTCCATGTATCCTTGCAGAGTGGAGCCGATGTTGAGGTAGACTGGCTGGGCTTCGATGCGTTGCCTTGGGAAAAGGGTGCTTTCGAAACTCACCAGTATCGCAATCTCTTTGCCGAGATGGGCTATAAGCAGGCTGATATTGACAGGAAGGTGAACGAAGTGTTCAATGATGTATTCTACGGTAAGAACAAGGTCTATTTCGAGGTGGGCGATTCCATGGGATATGTCAGCGATATAAAGAACAATGATGTGAGAACCGAAGGCATGTCGTATGGAATGATGGCTGCCGTGCAGTTTGACAAGAAGGACATCTTCGACCGCCTCTGGCGATGGAGCAAGAAATACATGCAGCATCAGGAAGGACCTTATAAGGGCTATTTTGCATGGAGCTGCAAGACTGATGGAACGAGAAATGCGCAGGGAGCCGCATCGGATGGTGAACTCTATTTCGTAACTTCGCTCATCTTTGCATCCAACCGATGGGGCAATGATACGGGCATCAACTATCTGAAGGAAGCGCAGTATATTCTGGATTGCAGCATGCAGAAGGCGGGAATGGACCGCACAGCTCCGCTTATCAATCTCGAACATCAGCTCATCACCTTTACGCCCGATCATTGGGGCGGGAAGTTTACCGATCCTTCTTACCATCTCCCTGCCTTTTACGAGGTTTGGGCGAAATGGGCTAACGACGGACGTTCCCAGTTCTGGAAGGAGTGTGCTGAGAAAAGCCGTGAGTTCCTGCATAAGTGCATCAATGAGAAGACGGGCTTGAACCCGGACTATTGCAACTATGATGGCAGTCTGATGAAGACCGGTCAGTTGCTGGGTGATGCTTTCCGTTATGACTCATGGCGAGTGCCAATGAACATAGCGCTCGATTATTCCTGGGCTTGCAAGGATAAGGAGTGGCAGCAGAAATATGCCAATACGCTGCAGAACTTCCTGTATAGTAAGGGCATTGATTCTTTCCTGGACCAGTATAATGTAGATGGCACAATGGTAGAAGATATTCTGCCGGCAGGTACAGCTCCTAAGGCACTCCGCCATTCTATCGGTTTTGTTGCCACTTCGGCTGCGGCATCATTGGTCAGCAATCATGTGAAGGGCAGGGAATTCGTCTGTCATTTCTGGAATGCCAAGCATGAACCGGATAAAGAAGGCTTCTTCGATGGCTATTACGACGGATTGTTGCGTCTCTTCGCCTTCATGCATCTGAGTGGCCGTTATCAGATTATCGAACCTCAATAATAATGAATAGTCTATGTACAACATTTTCAATAAAATAGTTAGATTGTTTTGTTTATGTGTATTCCTTTTTGGGCATTCCTCTGCGGATGCCCAAAATAGGAATTTACCTGCAGACATCAATCCTTATTTCGGACCAGTCGGCAAGCAGGCTGTCATGCCTAATGCGGCTGGCTTTATTCAGAGATGGTTGCTCCTGGAGCCAATCTCTATGCCGGTCAAGAGCAATGTCGTTTTTACTGATTCTTATCTGAAGGAGATATTCCATACGCAGTATTTCCCTAAACAGATGGAAACAGTTCCTAAGGATGGAGCCGTCGTGAAGGTGGGCAAGGAAAAACTGAAATGGCATGCGCTGGACAGTAAACTGTTTAATGTGAAGCTCTTCCGTTTCGCTACTTCATTTAAGAAGCCCAAGTATGGTGTCTTGTTCTGGGCGGTTACCATTATCGATTGCCCTGAGGAGATGAAAGACGTCCGCTTGTCTGTTGGCTCGAATGGTGCTTCCATGTGGTGGCTCAATGGTGAGGAGGCGGTGATGCTCGAAGGCGACCGAAGAATGGTTCGCGATGATGTGGTTTCGAAGAAACTTACCTTGAAGAAAGGTAGAAATATCCTTCGTGGTGCGGTCATCAATGGTCCTGGCATGAGTGACTTCTGTGTCCGATTCATCGACGGACAGGGCAAGCCTGTCAGAAACCTGTCTATTCACGTGAAGTAGTGCAATCAATAAAGAAAGTTATGAAACAGAACAATATATTTTTCAGATATTTTAGCCCGGTTGCTGCTCAGCAGAAACTTTATGCCGCTGCTTTGGTTGCCTTGTTGTCTTCCTCTGCTTACGAGGCAGAAGCCCAGGTGGGCGAACCTTTCATTCATGATCCTTCTACCATTGCCCTGTGTGATGGAAAGTATTATACCTTTGGAACGGGTGAAGGTGGAATCTGGTCGGAGGATGGCTGGACCTGGCAGGGTGGTGCTGTTCGTCCCGGAAGAGGAGCGGCTCCTGATGTGTTGAAGATTGGCGACCGTTATCTTGTAGCCTACAGTGCTACGGGTGGTGGATTGGGAGGCAGTCATCGCGGTGATGTCCTGACGATGTGGAACAAAACGCTCGATCCGAAATCGCCTGATTTCAAATATACCGAACCGGTGGTGGTAGCTTCTTCATTGGATGATGAAGACTGTGATGCCATTGATGCGGGCTTGTTGCTCGACCCTACTACCGGCAGACTCTGGCTCAGTTATGGTACCTATTTCGGATTTATCCGTCTGGTAGAACTTGATCCGAAGACAGGTAAGCGGATGGAAGGCAACGAACCCGTCAATATTGCCATCGACTGCGAAGCTACTGATTTGATTTACCGCAACGGCTGGTATTATCTTCTCGGCACTCATGGCACCTGTTGCGATGGTCCTAATTCTACCTACAATATCGTGGTGGGACGTTCGCGAAAGATAACCGGTCCATACGTAGATAATGTGGGCAGAGAGATGTTGCAGGGCGGTGGAAAGATGGTGATTGCAGCCAATAATCTGAAGACGGGTCCCGGTCACTTCGGACGCTATATTGAGGAAGAGGGTGTAGAAAAGATGTCGTTCCACTATGAGTCTGATTTCAGACAGGGTGGACGAAGCGTGTTGGCCATCCGTCCTTTGTTGTGGAAGAACGCCTGGCCTGTGGCTGGTGATGAATTTCATGCCGGAACCTACGAGATAGAATCGGAACGAAGAGGCTATGCCCTGGAGATTGCCGTAGATTTCGTGAGAATGCAACGTGATATCGAACCTTTCTGGATCAAGCCGACCAAGCCTCTGAAGAATATCGAACCTCAGACCTTGAAGGAGGTAGAGGCAGAATGGCCTAAGGGAGAAGTAAAGGTAAGAATGAACGATTACATGTTCCGTCCTCATCAGAAGTGGAGTATCATGCCTGCCGGAAAGGGTGGCTATCTGGGTGGTCCTTATTATAAAATCTGCATAGAAGGCACTACTCGCTATCTTACCGCAACCGCTCAGCATGATGTCATTGCCAAACCTGAGTTTACGGGTGAAGATGCCCAGCTTTGGCGCATCGAACAGCTCACCGATGGCACCTATCGCATCATGCCGAAGGCTGTGCCAGGCACAGAAGAGAAACTGGCATTGGTTTCACTCGGCGACTGTACCCCAGGCTTGGCTCCCTTCGATTTCAACAGCGATAATTCTAAATGGAATTTCAGACAACAATAAATTCATGATGATTTGACAATCGAGAAGCGTCCCAATCATAAACCCTCTAATAAAATAAACAGAAGTATGCTAAAGAATTTATCTCTCATTGCCCTTTTGGGCATCGCTGTCGTTGGCGTTCCAAGTGAACTCAGCGCCAAGAGCGTAAAGGTGGCAGGCACCCAGAAAGGTTCGGCTGCCAAGTCTATCACCCGTCAGGTGGCTCAGCAGAATGTAACCATCGAATTCTATTCTCCATCCATCGTCCGCATCTTGAAATCTGATGCCGGACTTGGTGCTCCTGTTCAGAAGAAAAGCTATTCTGTCATCTTGAAACCTCAGCAGATGAAGGGCGTTCAAATACAGAAAAACGGAGATATTGTAAAAATCAATTCTAGTTTTATTTCCGTCGAACTGAATCAGCAGACTGGCGAAATCCGCTTCCTTTCGAAGGATGGAAAGCTGCTGCTTACCGATACGAAGACCCGTCTGGAAGCCCGCAAGGATGAAGCCAACAAGGGCAAGTACCGCATAGAGCAGGACTTCCGTCTTGCCGACGACGAGGCAATCTATGGTCTGGGACAGTTGCGTGATGTTTATATGAATCAGCGTGGCCGCCAGAATATTGAACTCTGGAATCATAACACTTACATTGCCATCCCTTATTTCACCAGCGAGAAAGGCTATGGTCTTTACTGGGACAATGCCGGAAAAACCTATTTCAATGATATCGTAGCATCCAAGAACAATAGCAACCAGCCATCCCGCACTTCCTTCACCAGTGAAGTGGGAACCTGCGCCGACTACTATTTCATGTATAAGGATGGTACGCAAGATGGAGTCATTGCCAGCATCCGTGAACTCACCGGACAGGCTACGATGTTCCCGAAATGGGCGATGGGCTTCTGGCAATGCCGTGAACGCTATAAGACCAGCGATGAACTGGCTGGCGTATTGGATAAGTATCGCGAACTGAAGATTCCTACTGATGCCATCGTACAGGACTGGCAGTATTGGGGCTGCGACTCCAACTGGAATGCGATGAAGTTCCAGAATCCATACTATATAAATAAGGTGGGCGACCCAGCCTATGCCAAGTATCTTCCTACCGATATGAAGCAGATGAAGGCACAGGAAGAACCCCGCCTGAAGAGTCCGGAAGAGATGGTGAAGTATGTTCACAAGAACGATGCCCATCTGATGATTTCCATCTGGGCAAGTTTCGGTCCTTGGACAGAGCAGTATCGTGAACTGAAGAAGATGAATGCCCTCCTTCCTTTCGATACTTGGCCAAGAAACAGTGGCGTGATGCCATACGATGTCTTCAATCCGAAGGCGCGCAACCTCTACTGGAAGTATCTTACTCATCTCTACCAGATGGGTTTTGATGCCTGGTGGACCGATTCTACGGAGCCAGACCATTTTGAGAAGCCGGGCGATGAGAACTATCAGACCTTCGATGGTTCATGGTTGGGCGTGAAGAACGCTTTTCCATTGTTGCACAACAAGAGCATCTACGAGCACCAGAGAGCGATGAAGGGCAACACAAAGCGTTCGCTCCAGATGACCCGAAGCGGCAGTCTCGGTATTCAGCATTATGGCACCATCTGCTGGAGCGGTGATGTGCTGGCTTCCTGGAACGAGATGAAGAATCAGATTCCATCGGGCTTGAACTTCTCGCTCTGCGGTATCCCATTCTGGAACACCGACCTGGGAGGCTTCTTCTACTGGGAGTTTGAACAGAATCCAAAGAATCCTGCCATTCAGGAACTGCAGACCCGCTGGATGCAGTGGGGAACCTTCATGCCATTGATGCGCAACCACTGTTCTTCGCCGATGGTAAGCGAACTGTATGAATTCGGAAAGCAGGGCGACTGGGCTTATGATGCTATGATTAAGGCCATCAAGCTGCGCTATCGCCTTTTGCCTTATATCTACAGTACGGCTGGCGACTGTGTACAGAATAGCGGAAGCATGATGCGTGCCCTGGTAATGGATTATGCGGCAGACAAGAAGGCTTCCCGCCTGAACGATGAGTATCTCTTCGGCCGCAACATCCTGGTGAAGCCGGTAACCGATCCTTTATACACCTGGAAGGATAAGGAGAAGAAGGGTCATACCATCTATCCTGATGTAAGGAAGGCAGCTGCGCCTGTGAATGTTTACTTGCCAAAGGGTAATAAATGGTATGATTTCTGGAGCAACACCCAGTATGAGGGCGGTCAGGATATCCAGCGCCTTTGTCCTATCGACATCATGCCTGTATTCATCAAGGCAGGTACCATCCTGCCATTCGGTCCTGAAGTTCAGTATAGTTCAGAGAAGCCTTGGGATGAGCTGGAAATCCGTGTCTATCCTGGTGCTGATGGTAAATTTACGCTCTATGAGGATGAGGGTGACAACTATAACTATGAGAAGGGTAAGTTCTCTGAAATCAAGTTTGTATGGAATGAAGCAGACAGAACCCTGAACATCGCGCCACGCAAGGGCAGCTATAAGGGAATGCTCCAGCATCGCAGATTCCATATCGTATTGGTGGATGCCAATAGTGGAGCGGGCGATCAGCCTATGCAGGCAAGCAAGAGTGTGGAATATGACGGAAAGGCTGTAAAGATACAGCTGTAAGTGTTACATTATATAAAGTATTTGATACTTGTGATAAAGTAGTATTCTGCTTTTTTGTTTATCTTTGCAGCGCAAATAACAATTTAATATACTAATAGCTTAATAGTAATTACAATGAACAAGAATGTTATATACGCTGCTTTGATGTTTGTGGTAACTATGTCTTCCGGCAATGCCTCAGCGCAGCAGTTGCCTTATCAGAATCCAGCCCTCTCGGCTCATGAGAGAGCGGTAGATTTATGTGGTCGTCTCACTTTGGAAGAGAAAGCTTCTCTGATGCTGGATGATTCGCCGGCTATCCCACGATTGGGAATCAAGAGATTCCAGTGGTGGAGCGAGGCACTGCATGGTGTGGCGAACATGGGAGATGTAACCGTCTTTCCGGAACCTATCGGAATGGCAGCTTCGTTTAACGACAGAATGGTGTATAGAGTCTTTGATGCAACATCTGATGAGATGCGTGCCAAATGGAATGAACTGCAGCAGAAGGGAGGAGATGTAACCCGTTTCCATGCTTTATCTGTCTGGACTCCAAACGTGAATATCTTCCGTGATCCTCGCTGGGGACGTGGACAGGAAACCTATGGTGAGGATCCTTATCTTACCAGTAGGATGGGATGTGCCGTGGTGCGCGGATTGCAGGGACCAGAAGATACGAAATACCGCAAACTCTGGGCTTGTGCCAAGCACTATGCGGTTCATAGCGGACCAGAATGGGCTCGCCATACAGACAATATTACCGATGTTACACCGCGCGACCTTTGGGAAACTTATATGCCAGCCTTCAAATCATTGGTGCAGGATGCCAAGGTGCGTGAGGTGATGTGTGCCTATCAGCGTTGGGATGATGAACCATGCTGCGGCAACACCCGCCTTTTGCAGCAGATTCTCAGGGATGAGTGGGGATTCAAGTACCTGGTAGTTTCCGACTGTGGCGCTGTTACTGATTTCTGGGAGAATCATAAGGTTTCGAGCAATGCCAGAAATGCAGCAGCTAAGGGTGTATTGGCTGGAACTGATGTAGAATGTGGATTTAATTATGTATATAAATCGGTGCCGGAGGCTGTGAAGTATGGTGCCCTGACTGAAGAAGAAGTTGATAAGCATGTGATTCGTCTGCTCGAAGGTCGTTTCGACTTGGGTGAGATGGATGACAACAAGATAGTATCATGGTCGAAGATTCCTGTATCTGTGCTTTGCAGTAAGGCGCATCGCCAGCTCTCGCTCGATATGGCTCTGCAGACCATGACGCTGCTCCAAAACAAGAATGAGGTATTACCTCTCGATAAAAAGGTAAAGAAGATTGCTTTCATCGGACCAAATGTGGATAACGAACCGATGATGTGGGGAAACTATAATGGTACTCCACGACAGACAATTACCATTCTGGATGGTATCAAGAGTCGTTTGAAGAAAAACCAGGTCGTCACCTTTAAAGGGTGCGACCTGGTGAACGACCAAGTTTTGAATTCTTACTTCGACCAGTGTAGCATGGATGGCAAGATGGGCTTTAAGGGCACTTTCTGGAACAATCGCAAGATGGAAGGCAAGCCTGTTGTCATCACCCAGGAGAAGAATCCTGTGCAGGTAACGACCTATGGCCAGCATTCGTTTGCACCTAATGTGAAGTTGACGGGCTTTTCTGCCAAGTATGAAACCGTATTCCGTCCTAAGCAGAACGCTAAGGTATTGCTCGATGTGGCTGCCTGCGGTCATTATGAGGTTTATCTGAATGGTGAGAAAAAGTCAGAGAAGAGTGATTGGCGCACAGCAGAATCCCGCATCGAGTTTGAGGGCGTGAAAGGCAAGGAGTATCAGATAGAAATCCGTTATGCTGAAATGCCAACCTATAATGCGGATATGAAGATCAATATCGGTCATGAGAATCCTATCGACTATCAGGCTTCGCTCAAGCAGTTGAAGGATTGCGAGACAGTAGTCTTCGTAGGTGGCATCTCTCCACAGTTGGAAGGTGAGGAAATGCCTATCGAGATTTCTGGCTTCAAGGGTGGTGACCGCACCAACATCGAATTGCCTAAGGTTCAGCGCAATTTCCTGAAGGCTTTGAAGGAGGCGGGCAAAAAGGTTGTCTTTGTCAACTGTTCGGGTTCGGCTATCGCCTTGACTCCAGAGACAGAGAGTTGCGATGCTATTCTCCAGGCCTGGTATCCTGGTCAGGAAGGTGGTGAGGCTGTGGCTCGTGTGCTCTTTGGTGAGTACAATCCTGGCGGCAAGTTGCCTATTACGTTCTATAAGAATTCAGAGCAGTTGCCTGATTTCAAGGACTACAGTATGAAGGGCAGAACCTATCGTTATATGAACGACGCACTCTTCCCATTCGGATATGGTTTAAGCTACACTTCTTTCCGTATTGGCGATGCTACGCTTTCCAAATCTATCCTGAAGAAGGGTGAGAAGATAACGCTGAAGGTACCGGTAAGTAATGTAGGAAAGAAGGATGGAACCGAGGTGGTGCAGGTGTATGTGAAGGATCCTGCCGATACCGAAGGACCATTGAAGAGCTTGAAGGCTTTCGAGAGAGTGGAGGTGAAGGCAGGAAAGACTGCTGAGGCTGTCATTACGCTGGATAGCAGAAACTTCGAACTCTTCGATGCTGCAACCAATACCGTCCGTGCCAAGGCAGGAAAGTATGAGATTTATTACGGCAGCAGTTCGGCTGATAAGGATTTGAAGAAACTGGATGTTTCTATTGAATATTAAGTAACTTGAGAAAATCATCAAGGAGCTGAGTAAATATGAAAAGAGGGTGTGTCTTGGACTTTTGGCACATCCTCTTCTTACTTGTTACATCATATAAACTCTTTGATAGACGTTGATAGAGTGATCAAATTCCCTTCAAGGTATTGGGTACACAGTTCTATACAGAATAAATCCCGAAATCGCTTGGCGGTTTCGGGATTTTTGCTTATCTTTGTAGCTGTTTAAAGATTAACAAGTAAACATGAATACAGAGCAACAAAAGATAGAATACAAGAGTCTGCAAAAGATTCGAACTGGAGAGAAAGGATTCAAGGAACTCTCTACTACTTGTGTAGCTTTAGCCAATGCGCAAGGAGGACAGATTATGATTGGCGTGGAAGATAAGACAAAGAAACCAGCTTCCAATCAAGTTATATCGCAAGAAGAGGCAAATAGTGCCGTTACAAGATTGCGTGGACTTTGTTTCAATGTTGGTCTTGCAGTAGGCGACGTATGTGCAGACGAAACTGGCAGCCAGTACTTTGCTATCACAGTATTCCCTTCACTCCATTCATATGCCACCACTTCTGATGGCAAAATGTACATCCGTGTCGCAGACAAATGCGAGCCTGTGCGTAGTGAAGATATTCAACGTGTAGGAGAAGAGAAAGGAGCTTTCCAATGGGAACTTGTGCCAACACGATTTGAATTGGAAGATGAGAATAAGACGAATCTCTCTAAATTCGCTAATGATATACGCCAATCTGATAGAGTGAAGCAGCATATCAAGCAGCTCGATGATATGGAAATTGGCGAACAGTACCATCTTCTTGACGGCAACAAGATGACTAATCTTGGTGTTTTATGGATTGGTACAGCCAAACAGCGTAGCCGTATTTGCTATCCTATCACTGTGCAATATATCGTATATGATGACTTGGAGAACAAAACCAACAAATTGGAATGGCGTGACAATACACGTAATCCGAAAGAACTTTTGGAAGATATTATGGACAAGGCTGTAGAGTTGACCTATAGCTATGAGATGCCTAATGGACTCTTCCGTAAGACAGTACGCTATTATAACGAGAACTTAATCAGAGAGTTGCTTGTTAACAGTTTGGCTCATAGTTCAAGAACCATCTCTAACGACATCACAATCAAGGTATATCCAGGTTATATCAGCATCTCCAATCCTGGTGGTCTCCCTTTGGGTGTAACCAAAGACAACATCCTTCATACTAAGCACAGACGTAATCCGAATATGATTGAGATACTGACTGCACTTGGATTGATGGAAGGTGAGGGCTCTGGCTATGACTTGATTTATGAGTTGGATGCCGTTGAAGCAAAGAAACAACCAGAGATAGAATCAACATTCAACACTGTCACGGTATATCAAAGTGCAGAGATTACGGATAAAGAAGTTGTTCGCCTGATGGATTATGTTGACCATAATTATCAGCTTTCCCAAAAGAACAAAATAGCTTTCGGTATCATAGCCAGAGAGAAACGCATTGCCGCAACTGATTTATCTAAAATCCTCCAGCTATCTGCAGAAGAACGATTGAGAAGCTATATCGATAACTTAGACAAAAGCAATCTGATAACGAAAGGTGGCGTCAAGAAAGGATCATTTTTCCAAATCAATACAACTTTGCTGAAAAATGCAAAATCTAACATTGTTACTAGTTTGAAGACTATAGAACCACATGTTCTTAAGGCACTAATTATGGAAGATCTCCGTGTGCATCCTTTGAGTAAAATATCTGATATAGCAGAGCGCATTCCTGATATAGATATGAAAGAGATTCGAAAGATGCTCTATTCTATGGTTGGGAAGGAGATAGAAAAAGAGGGCACTCGATTTGATAGTAAATATTATATAAAGTAATGGCATAAAAAAAAAGGTCTGAAAAAGAAAAAACTGTTAAAAATCATGTATTGGACTAATAATCAGCGACTTTCTTTTTTCAGTATTCTTTTTCAACTCCTATATTTCATAAAAGAGATTTTAAGTCTCGGTATAAGAACAGACATTACGATGGAAACAAAGGATACCATCTATGTGATAGAACTGAAATTTAATAAGTCGGCACAAGAGGCTCTTGACCAAATCAACAACAAGCATTATGCTGATGCTTTTGCCCTAAAAGGCAAAACCGTGGAAAAGATTGGTATGAACTTTATGATTGATGAAGATAAGACGATTGTATTGGATTGGGTAAAATAGTTCCCTTAGTAGCAGAACCTCTTCTTCCTGGATTGGTGGAAGTTTGGGGAGTAGCAACAGAAAAGATGGCCTTGCAAAATGCGGGGTCATCTTTTCTGTTTTATAAAACAGACACTCTTAGATAATTATTCGACATGAAAACCATAACAAAGTATTTGTTACATGAGATAAAGTAATGAATCGAATAAATCGCTATTTTTGCATCGTTTTAACAGCTTTAATAAAGAAAGCCGGTGAAAATCATCGGCATCATAACAATTTTAAACTTTTATATTTCAACCTAAAAACAAATGAAAAAGAGATTTTTGGCGATATTGGCGGCTGTGTTGCTACCGTCATGTCTGTTCGCCCAGTTTGGAGTGGTTTCGCCGCTTCATGTGAATGGCAATCAGTTGAATGATGCCTATGGCAACAAAGTGGTTTTGCATGGTGTGATGGATACACCGAGTCCTTACTTCAACAAATATCGTTGGGGGTATAGCTGTACCGACAATAACATCTCGGCATGCATAAGCTATTATGACAAGATTTTTGGAGCACTCCAGAATCCTGCCAAAGGTACCTATTGTAATATCTTCCGTCTTCATCTCGAACCAGGCTGGACCAATGATCCCAACAAGAAGTCAACGGGTTCTGATACTGGAGAGGCTAATATATCGCGTTTCAGTGCTACCCGTTTGCAGAAGTATCTTGATGCCCTTTATCTGCCTATTGCGCAGAAGGCCATCAATCATGGCTTGTATGTGGTGATTCGTCCTCCAGGCGTATGTCCTAAGGATTTGAAGGTAGGCGATGCTTATCAGAATTATCTTAAAACGGTGTGGAACATTGTTTCCAGCAACAGTTGGGTGAAGAATAATTCAGGCATCGTATCCCTGGAACTTGCCAACGAGCCTGTTCATATATATAATAGGTATGGTCAGAGTTCTGCCACAGCCATGCGAGATTATTTCCAACCAGTGGTTGATGTGATTCGTAAGAATGGCTTCAAGGGTATTATCTGGATTCCTGGCACGGGCTACCAGAGCCAGTATGAGAATTATGCCTCTTATCCTGTTTCCGACAGCAACTTCGGCTATGCCGTGCATGTGTATCCGGGATGGTATGGGGCAAGTGATACCAGCTATGATTCCAATGCTTTCATCTATAATTTCCAGAAGCAGGTGCCTGTGGTAAAAAATAAACCGATTCTTGTTTCTGAGATAGACTGGAGTCCGGAGAAACCTGGTACAGGTAAGTATAATGAGTTTGGACAGTGGGTGGCCAGCAACCTGGGTTCATGGGGAACTGCTACCACAAGCAAATGGGGCAATGCCTGGAAGAAGGTGATGGATCATTTCGGAAACATCAGCATGACGCTGACCAGTACTGATGATTATCTTGATATCGACAACTTCCTGAAAACTGGTGAAATCAAGGCAGGATTGGAGGCTAATCCTGAGGCATGCGGTCTGACCTGTTTCTACTGGTATTATGAGTATTCTAAGAAAGACTATGCTCATAAGTTTGCTGGTACGTCTTCTTCTAACCAGAATACTCAGCCTTCTACCGGTTCTTCTACTTCTGGCAATACCCAGGGCGAGAACATCATCAAATCGTGGGGCAATGGCAGCGGATTCGTTCCTTCGGGATGGACGGTGGCAGATAATGGCAATCAGGTTTATGCCGGCAATAAGTCGAGAGGTCCTCGCATCTTGAATTTCTCTGGTGATTTCAAGAATGCTTTCTATGTGAGAACTGTTTCTGCCGATAAGGCTGGCTATATAGAATATGGTAATACCAATGGTTATACCCTGCCTCTGGTATATGGCGAGTATGAGCTGAGCTGCAATGTGGCAGCATGGAAGGGTGCTCCATATATGAAGGTGGAGGTGTTCGACCCTCAGAATGCTGTTCTTGCTTCTACCATCGTCAAGGCAAATGGCAATGCGAATGGCAAGGCGGGTGCTTATCTCTCGGGTACCAACAAGGTATTTCTCTCTTTCTATTCCATGATCAAGGGCAACTACCGTGTACGTTTCACCCCTGTGGCAGATGCCAAGGGCACAGGTGGTGCCTGGGTTGAGGCTCTGGTAGGCAATGTGGCTCTTTACTTCAAGGGAAATCCGCTGGCACTGAATGCCGTGGGACAGGTTCCTGCCGGATGGAAGATTGTTGATGCCGGAGAGCAGAAGGCTGCTGGTGCTGCTGGCATAGGTCCACGCATCTTCAAGTTTGCCGGTGGTGATTTTTCTACGGGTCTTTACATCCGTCAGAGCGATGCCAGCAAGGCAGGCTACGCTGAGTTTGGTTCTACTTGGGGCTATGGCTTCTCGTTGAAGCAGGGCAGCTATGTATTCTCTTATAATGCCGTGGCGTGGTCGGGGTCTCCTTATCTGAAGTGTGAGGTTCTCGACGAGAGCAACAACGTGCTGGGTTCTCAGATTATCCAGTGTACCAAGAATGTGAACAAGAACACCAGTGCAAACACTTTTGGCAGCAACAGTGGTAAGGTATGGTTCACCGCTTCCCGCACGGGTTACTATCATTTCCGCTTCACTCCTGTGGCAAACAGCTGGGGTGGCAGTGGTTCATGGCTTGAGGTAGTGGTAGGTCATCTGAAGATTTCCAAGACCAGTGCTTCCCGTTCAAGAAGCATCGATGGCGGTTGGAATGATGGCACTACGGGCATCGAGCAGGTCGAGAGTGCTGAGAATATCAGCGGTCAGGAGACCAGACAGAACTCCGGCTGGTACACGCTTCAGGGTCAGCGGGTAGAACACCCAACCAAGGGTATCTATATCCATAATGGCAAGAAGGTGGTTTTGAGATAGAATATTAAATGTGAAGAATGGTGTGCCATAAGTTATAGGCACACCATTTTTTTTGTAAGGTCTGGTTACATAATATAAACTATTTGAAACATGAGAAAAAGTAGAATTCTGCTTTTTTGCTTACCTTTGCATCCATAAATAACAATTTAATCAACTAATAATTAATTTAAATCATAAAATGACTAGATACAGAATGATTTTATCCCTGCTTTTGGCTGGCATGGGAACTGCTGCAACAGCACAGAACATCAACTTGCCAATCATCCAGACCAAGTACACGGCCGATCCTGCACCTTATGTGCACAACGATACGGTTTATCTCTATACCACCCACGATGAGGATGGGGCTGAGGGCTTCCTGATGAAAGACTGGCTGCTCTATACCTCTACGGATATGGTAAACTGGCAAGACCGCGGTGCCGTGGCTTCATTGAAAGACTTCAAGTGGTTCAAGGGCGAGAATGGTGCCTGGGCAGAGCAGGTCATCGAGCGCAATGGCAAATGGTATATGTATTGTCCTATCCATGGTCATGGCATCGGAGTGCTGGTAGCTGATAATCCATACGGACCGTTTAAGGATCCTATCGGAAAGCCTCTGGCATGGGAGGGCGACTGGTTCGACATCGACCCTACTGTATGGGTAGATGATGATAACCAGGCTTACATGTATTGGGGCAACCCGGAGTTGAAGGCAGTGAAACTGAACGAGGACATGATTTCTTATTCTGATTCCATCATGCACTTCCCGAAGATTCAGGATTATCAGGAAGGTCCTTGGTTCTGGAAGCGCAATGGCAATTATTATCTGGCTTATGCTTCTACCTGCTGTCCTGAGGGCATCGGTTATGCGATGAGCAAGAATCCGCTCGGACCATGGGAATATAAGGGACATATCATGAACCATACGCCTCGTACTCGTGGCAATCATCCGGGCATCATCGACTATAAGGGCAAGAGCTACTGCTTCGGCTTGAATTATGACATCTTCCGTTTGAAGACGGGGCGTCATGCCGAGCAGCGTTCTGTATCTGCGGCCGAAATGACTTACAATCCTGACGGAACCATCCAGGAGTTGCCATACTTCCAGGACTGCAAGTTGGAGCAGATAGAATGGTTCAACCCTTATCGCCAGGTTGAGGCTGAGACGATGGCTTGGGGCTATGGATTGAAGACGCAGCCTAAGAACCAATGGGCACAGAAGGACAGATGGAACCAGGTGGTTACGAATGTTGATGAAGGAAAATACATCCTCGTGAAGGGTGTTGACTTCAGGAAGGGAGCAGGAAAGTTTGAGGTTTCTGCCTCTTGCCACATGTTTGGCGGCAGCATCGAAATCCGTCTTGATGGGGTAAACGGCCAGTGCATCGGCAAGGTGGATATCAAGAACACCAAGGATGAATACAAAACCTTCTCTACTCAGGTGAAGAAAGTAAAGGGTGTTCACGACCTCTACTTCGTCTTTAAGGGAGGCGACATCCAGAAGCAGAACCTCTTCTTCCTGGACTGGTGGAAGTTTGGGGAGTAAGATAAACTTAATAAAGTTTTTGAAACATTCGATAAAGTCATTATGATTGTTTTTTCGTAATTTTGCAGCGTTAAACGAATAAACAATCATAATGATGAATACAACGAAAAACTTGGCTCTCAGAAAGCCGTTACTGATAAGCGCATGGCTGCTTGCCATGCAGGGTGCTACCTATGCACAGAACCCAATCGTGCAAACACAGTTAACTACTGACCCAGCACCTCTGGTTGTCGGAGACCGTCTCTATGTATATACCGGTCATGATGAAGATAAGGCCGACTTCTTCTGGATGAACGAATGGCGTGTGTATTCCACCAAGGATATGGTGAACTGGACAGACCATGGTTCACCGCTCGACCTCAGTTCTTTTTCCTGGGCAGACGACCGTGCCTGGGCAGCACAGACCATCGAACGTAATGGTAAGTATTACTGGTATATCTGTGCGCACTCTAAACTGACGGGCGGAATGGCTATCGGCGTAGCTGTGGCAGATTCTCCTACCGGTCCGTTCAAGGATGCGCTGGGCAAACCGCTTTTCGATAACGGAAGTTGGGACAATATCGACCCTACCGTTTGGATGGATGAGGATGGTCAGGCTTATCTCTATTGGGGTAATCCACATCTTTACTATGCCAAACTGAATAAAGATATGATCAGCTTCAAGGGTGGTATAGATGCTAAGGCAGCTGTTGATGAAAAGCGTGAAGTGGGCAGAATCGTGATGACTGAGGAGGGATTCGGCTCGCCTGACGTGGAGAAGCGTGATTCTACCCGAAAATATAAGGATTGCTACACAGAGGGACCTTGGTTCATGAAGCGGGGCAAGAACTATTATATGCTTTATGCTGCAGGTGGAGTGCCTGAGCATATCGCTTATTCCATGAGCAAGAAGCCTTTCGGACCATGGAAGTATATGGGCGAAATCATGCCATTGGAAGATACGGGTTCCTTTACTAACCATTGCGGTGTGACCGACTTCAAGGGCAAGTCTTATTTCTTCTATCATACGGGTAAACTGGGTGGCGGATTCGGACGCAGTGTGGCTGTGGAAGAATTCAAATATAATGCCGACGGCACATTCCCAATTATCCACCATACTCAGGAAGGAGTGGCTCCTATCGCAACCCTCAATCCTTACAAGCGTCAGGAGGCTGAAACCATCGCTTTCTCTAAGGGAGTGAAGTCGGAGCAGACCGATGATACGGGTGTTTATATCTCTGAAATCCATGAAGGCGATTATATCAAGGTACGTGAGGTGGATTTCGAAAATGAGAGTCCGGATGCATTTGCCATCTCTGCTGCGTGCTCATCGCTCGGCGGTTCATTGGAGGTTCATCTCGATAAGGAAGATGGCGAACTGATAGCTAAACTTGATGTTACCAAGACGGGTGGCTGGGAAAAGTGGAAGACTTTCTCGGCACAAATGCTAAAGAAAGTGACTGGAAAGCATGATATATACTTCGTGTTCAAGGGATTGAAGGGAAGCAAACTCTTCAATTTCGACTGGTGGAAGTTTGAGAAGAATTTCGCCAATCCTGTCGTTTGGGCTGATGTGCCTGATGTGGATGTAATCCGTGTGGGTGACAGCTTCTATATGGTAAGCACCACCATGCATCTGATGCCGGGTGCGCCTATCATGAAATCGAAGGATCTGGTGAACTGGGAAACCGTGAACTATATCTTCCCTAAACTTACTGATTCACCTAAGTATGACATGAAGGAGGGTACGGTGTATGGTCGTGGTCAGTGGGCCACTTCGCTGCAGTATCATCGTGGCAAGTTCTATGCGCTCTTTGCTCCGAATGATAATCCTGGTGGAGAGACTTATATCTGTACAGCCGATGATATCGAAGGCAAATGGACTATCCACAGCCGTTTGCAGCATTTCCATGATGCCGCTCTCTTCTTCGATGACGACGATAAGGCATACGTGGTTTATGGAACGGGAGAGATGGTGCAGCTGAATACCGACCTGACGGATGTGGTGCCGGGCAGCCATCGTAAACTCTTTGAGCGTGATGCTGATGAAACGGGTTTGCTCGAAGGCTCCCGCATGATCAAACACAACGGCAAGTATTATCTCCTGATGATTTCGTGGCCACAGGGACACCCTCGTCGTGAGGTTTGTTATCGTGCTGATAAGATAACGGGGCCTTACGAAAAGAAGGTGATTCTGGAAACGGAGTTTGCCGGATTCAATGGCGTGGGACAAGGTACGATTGTAGATGATAAGGATGGCAACTGGTATGGCATCGTATTCCAAGACCGTGGTGGTGTGGGCAGAGTGCTCACGCTGGAGCCATGTGCCTGGAAGGACGGATGGCCTATGCTGACCGATGAGAAGGGCAATATTCCTGCCGAGATGCAGAAGCCTGTGCTGGGCTACGATGGCAAGGGACTCGTGTATAGTGATGATTTCTCGAAGGATAAACTGGAACTGCAGTGGCAGTGGAACCACAATCCTGTGGATAATGCTTGGTCGCTCACAGAGCGCAAGGGCTGGCTCCGCCTGAAGACATCCCGTGTAGTTCCTAACATCTTCCTGGCTCCAAATACCATCAGTACCCGTACCGAAGGACCAGCCTGCGAGGGAATCATCAAGATGGATTTGAGCAAGATGAAAGATGGCGATGTGGCTGGTCTGTCAGCCTTCCAAGGTGATGCAGCCCTGCTTTCTATCGTAAAGGAAGGCAAGAAACTCTTTGTGGTGGGAACCAAGGAGAGTGTAGCTTTGACTGAAAAGGAAAAGGCGGTGACCGATGTGAAGCGTGAGGAGGTGTATCGCCAGCCTTTGAATCTGAAGCAGGATAAGTCAACGAAATCAAGCATCATCTATCTGAAGATGAGTTGCGATTTCCGTCTTCATCAGGATCTCGCCACCTTATTATATAGTATAGACGGCAAGACCTGGGTTCCTGCCATCAAGAATTTCAAGATGCAATATGATTATCGCCGCTTCTTCATGGGCACCCGTATTGCCATCTATAACTATGCCACAAAGGCTGCTGGCGGGTATGTGGATGTTGATTCTTTTGAGTATTCTAAAAGAAAATAGGTTTAAAGTTTGAGATATTTTTAATTTTAACGGCACAAAGTGAAGGAAAATCAAAAAGTTTCCTTATCTTTGTGCCGTTTTTAATTACTAATCAATGCTGATTTTATGAACAGAAATAAGATGATTTTGGGGGCTTGGGTCTTGGGACTATTGTTTCCGATAGAGATGATGGCTAAGACAAGTTGCACAGATAATAGTACTCGACTTTGGTATAACGCCCCAGCCCAGCAGTGGCTGGAGGCTCTGCCTATCGGAAACTCACATCTGGGAGGTATGGTGTATGGCGGAACCACGGACGAGAATATCCAGTTGAATGAGGAGACTTTCTGGAGTGGCGGGCCCCATAACAACAATAGCAAGAAATCTCTGGAGAATCTGCCAAAGGTGAGGGAACTCATCTTCAATGGAAGGGAAGAGGAGGCAGCGGCTCTCATCAACCAGACATTCATCCCAGGTCCTCATGGCATGCGCTTCCTGCCGATGGCAAATCTGCATATCACCATGAAGAATCAGGGAAAGGCTGAGCAGTTTGTGCGCAACCTGGATTTGAAGAGGGCGATTGCCACGACTTCTTTCGTGATGGATGGCGTAAGATATACCCGTACTACCTTTGCTTCGCTGGCTGATGGCGTTATCGTTTGCCACATCAAGGCGAGTAGAAAGGGTGCCCTGAATATCGATGTTACCCTGGATTCGCCTTTTGAACATCAGACTCAGAAAACGCCTTCAGGGGTTATGCTGAAGGTGAAGGGACAAGACCAGGAAGGCATCAAGGCGGCTCTCACTGCCGAATGTGTGGCAGATGTAAGGACGGATGGCACCGAGGCAACCATCCTAGTGAGTGCTGCCACCAATTTTGTGAACTATCACGATGTGTCGGGCAATGCAGCCCAACGCAATGCCGACTATATAAATAAGGTGAAACTGATGAGCTATGCACAGTTGGAGAAACGCCATGTGGAGGCTTACCAGAAGCAGTTCGCTACTTCTTCTCTGATTTTGCCAACCGATGTCAATGCTTCGTTGCCTACCAACCAGCGTCTGGAGAAATTTGCGGGCAGCAAGGATATGGCGATGGTAGCGCTGATGTATAACTATGGTCGCTATCTGCTCATCTCCTCTTCCCAGCCTGGTGGACAGGCGGCAAACCTGCAGGGCGTTTGGAACGACAGCAAAAATGCACCTTGGGACAGTAAATATACCATCAACATCAATACGGAGATGAACTACTGGCCTGCCGAGGTAACAAATCTCGGTAACACCACGGAACCTCTGTATTCGCTGATTAAGGATTTGAGCGTAACGGGAGCACAGACGGCTAGGGAAATGTATGGCTGTCGTGGCTGGATGGCACATCATAACACCGATATCTGGCGCATAGCAGGTCCGGTGGACGGTGCGCAGTGGGGCATGTTCCCGAATGGCGGAGCCTGGCTCACCACCCATCTCTGGCAGCATTATCTCTATACGGGCGACAAGGCTTTCCTCAAGCAGTGGTATCCGGTAATAAAAGGTGCTGCAGAGTTCTATCTTGACTATATGCAGAAGTTGCCGGGCACCGAATGGAAGGTAACCGTGCCGTCGGTGAGTCCGGAACAGGGACCTATGGGTAAGAGAACTGCCGTAACGGCTGGTTGCACGATGGATAACCAGATAGCCTTCGATGCTCTGACCAGTGCTGTGAAGGCTTCTGAAATATTGGGTGTTGATGAGGCTGAACGCAAGGCGATGCAGCAGTTGGTTTCTCAGATTCCGCCGATGCAGATAGGAAAGTACGGACAGTTGCAGGAGTGGCTCGTGGATGCGGATGATCCGAAGAATGAGCATCGCCATATCTCGCATCTCTATGGATTGTATCCATCCAATCAGATTTCTCCTTTCTCTCATCCGGAACTGTTCCATGCCGCAGCCACCACTCTGAAGCATCGTGGCGACCAGGCTACGGGCTGGAGTTTGGGTTGGAAAACGAACTTCTGGGCACGTATGCTCGATGGCAATCATGCTTTCAGAATCATCAGCAATATGCTTCGCCTGTTGCCATCTGATGCGCAGGTAAAGGAATATCCTGATGGCAGAACCTATCCGAATCTCTTCGATGCCCATCCGCCATTCCAGATAGACGGCAACTTCGGAGTAACAGCCGGTATCGCCGAAATGCTCCTGCAGAGTCATGATGGAGCCGTGCATCTCTTGCCAGCCTTGCCTGATGCCTGGAAAGAAGGAAGCGTAAAGGGACTTCGTGCCCGTGGCGGCTTTGTGGTGGATATGGACTGGAAGAATGGCAGACTGATGAAGGCGAAGATTCGTTCCACCATCGGAGGCATCCTGCGTCTCCGCTCCTACGTTCCGCTGAAGGCGAAGAATCTGAAGAAGGCAGAAGGAACATGTCCCAATATCCTTTTTGCATCTGCAGAAGTGAAGCCTGTAATGGAACAGCATCGGATAGCAGAAGGAGTGAAGGTTCCTATTCCTGACGTATATGAATATGACTTGGAAACAGAACCAGGAAAGACTTATCTGATTAAATAATGTCCTAAAATTACATTTGTTGCCATAAAAGTATCATTTTATCCACCTCTGTTTGGATAATTATTCGTACTTTTGTGGCAATATTTTTTATAATAATCTTTTAGACCTATAAATAAGAATGAAGAAATTATTATTTGCAACCTGTTGCATCGCTTTTTTGAGCGGTTCTTTGGGAGCTGCGGCGCAGAAAAAATCTGCAGCCAAGAATGTTCTGACACAGACTTTGAAAGGGAAGTCTTGGTCGGCTGATAATGGTAATGGTACCTTTACCAATCCTTTGTTTTATGATGAGTTTTCTGACCCTGATATCATCAGAGTGGGGGAGGATTACTATCTGGCGGGTACCACGATGCACAGTGTTCCGGGATTGGTAGTGCTCCATTCCAAGGATCTCGTAAATTGGGAGTTCTCTTCCTATTGCTTCGACCGCTTTGATGATTCAGATGATTTCAATCTCCGCAATGGCAAGGAGGCTTACGGACAGGGCATCTGGGCGCCTGCCATCCGATATCATAACGGCAAGTTCTATATCTTCTCCAATATCAACGGGCATGGCTTGCAGGTGTATATCTCTGACAGTGCCAAGGGTCCTTGGACGCATCATAAAGTTAATGGCGATATCTACGACCTCTCTGTGCTCTTCGATGAGGATGGCAAGATTTATGCCGTACACAAGTATGGCAACGTGACCATTACGGAGTTGAAGCCCGATTTGAGTGGTCCGGTAGAGGGCAGCAGTAAGGTGGTGATTCCGGAAGGCAATGCGATGGGTGAGGGACATCATGTTTATAAAATCAATGGTATGTACTATATCCTCTCTGCAGATTATTCACCGATGGGCCGCATGCAGTGTGCCCGAAGCAAGAGCATTTGGGGACCTTATGAAACTTGCGTAATTAGCGAGCGTGAATCGTATGGTTATGCTGCGGGATGGAGCGTAGGTAACATGGGAATCGGTCGGCCTTTGCCGGAAGATGGTTTCAAATTCCAGAACAACAAGCCTTATGGTCTGAACCTGGGCTGTGCTACCATTCATCAGGGCGGCATCGTGCAGGCTCCTGACGGGAAATGGTGGGGCGTTTCGATGCAGGACTTCAATGCTGTGGGAAGAACGGTGTGCTTGTCGCCTATCACTTGGGTTGACGGCTGGCCTTACTTCGGACTGGAGAAAAACCTGGGACGCTCGCCTCGTACCTGGTTCAAACCGAATGATGCGGTAAAAGCGCCTCAGGCTCCATACGACAGATGTGATGATTTCTCGGGTAAAACTTTTAAACCGGTTTGGCAATGGAATCATAATCCGAATGACAAGATGTGGTCGCTGAATAAGGAACGAAAAGGATGGCTCCGTTTGCATTCCATGCCTGCCAAGCAACTGCTTTGGGCAAAGAATACATTGACGCAGCGTGCCATCGGACCGGTATCTTATACATCTGTAAAGTTGGATGCTTCCCGCTTGAAGGTAGGTGATGAGGCTGGTTTGGGTGCCATCAATACGCCATACGCTTCATTGGGCGTTGTCAAGACGGATAAGAGGTTGAACTTGAGATGTTATGACCAGAATACCAACAAGGAAGTGTGGAAGCCTTTGGCTAAAAGCAAGGTAGTATGGTTGCGCCTTTGGGGTGATTATGACAAGAGCCAGTTGCAATATTCCTACTCTCTGGATGGTAAGAACTGGGAGAATATCGGTGAGCAGATGCTTTCACCTTATCAGTTGAAAACCTTCCAGGGTGTACGTGTGGCACTTTATGCTTTCAACAAGAAGGAATTGAATGGCGGTGTGGCTGATTTCGATGATTTCAAGGTGGAGGAGCCGATGGCAGACAGAACTGCCAATCTGCCTATAGGAAAGACCATAAAATTCTCTAATCTCGCTGATGGAAGTTTAATGGATGCTACCGGACATGGTTTGATGCATAGTTCTAGTAACCGAAAGGACATGAGAAATCAGGTGAAGTTTGTTGTGGAGGATAGAGGTAAGGGAAAGATTGCTTTGAAGACGGCTGACGGACGATATGTTTATATTGCTGGTGCAGGTTTATCTGGTGATGTTCGTCTGACTTCCGACTCTTCCAAGGCAGAGGAGTTTGTATGGCAGGATATGCTTTATAACCGCTGTATGCTGCTTTCTCTGAAGACTCAGCGTTATGTTGGTAAGAATCCTGTGGATGGGAGCCCTTATTCTGCAGATTACCAAGGTGCTGATGCCGGCATGAAGAACGGCTGTGTTTTTACATGGGAAGTTGTTGAGTAAAGATATCTATTCTTTATAAATTAGAAGAGGCAGACTCTCGCTGTGGGGAGGCTGCCTCTTTTTCTTATGGGATATTGTTCGATTATTCGAAATAGAATGTGAGAGCTATCATCTTGCTATGTGCTGACTTAGCTGATAGTGTATATGGGAGTGTACTCTTGTCTTTTACATTTTTGATGTGATTCTTATCGTATGTATCTGTTATTCCATACATGAATTTTAATTCAGGGCGAAGTTTGAAATAAGGCAGATAGAAATCACACCCCAATCCCAGTTCTAGGAACAGATCTGTTTTCTTCAGTTTGATATAATCTTCGTTCTTGCTGTTCAGATTCATCATCGGGTTGATTCCTGCCATGATGTATGGGCGGTGATTGTTGAATCTCTGTGCTGCAAATATCAGGTCGAGGGCACTGGAAATGTAAGCCGTCTTCATCTCCTGTTTCTGTTGGATAGGATTACCGGCTCCATCTTTTTCCAGCATGTTGTAGAAGGAGAAATGTCGGGTACCGAAATACATGGCTGGTGCTATGCGTAGCTGGAAGTGGGTGTTGAGGCGGAATTCTCCTAGTACACCTACTGTAAATCCAGTATCCCATCTGTCCTGGTCTACTGTTACACAGCTTTGCTGCTCAATGCCGTCAGCATCAAGATAAGTCACCGGTCCTGCATTCTGGAATTCTATATCCTGGAAGTGGGTGCCTACTAATACACCGAAGTGGAATGGGCGCAAATCGGTATAAGGACGGTTTTCTACCGTTCTTTCCTGTGCGCCAGCCTGGATTGTGATGGCAAGGCTTATGATGAATGTCAATAGTTTCTGTTTCATATATTTATAACGGAATATTCCTCTTCATATTGCTTTCCGTTTTATTTCGATTATGTATAAATTAATCTAATTCTTGAAAATTCTTATACCTAATTGTAGGTATTTCAGAAATTATTATTATCTTTGCACCATAATTATTAGGTAATATACCTGATGTTATGAAGTAAGACAAATTAAAAGCATATTATACAAAAACATTATAAACATTTAAACATTAATAATTATGGCATACGTAATTGGTGACGATTGTATCGCTTGCGGTACATGTATTG